>Ga0116170_10000359_pt1 | contig 48210 bp, 42 predicted proteins | sample AD_JPNHW1_MetaG_FD_89797 | JGI IMG/M metagenome (GOLD analysis project Ga0116170, IMG submission 89797) | Active sludge microbial communities of municipal wastewater-treating anaerobic digesters from Japan - AD_JPNHW1_MetaG | ecosystem: Engineered > Bioreactor > Anaerobic > Digestate | place... | reverse complement strand
TCGGCATTGAGCGATTCATTTCAGGATAACCTGCTTTCTGCTCCTGTTTATACCCGTCCGGCCGATTACCATGGCTGGAAAGTGCCTGAAATTCTTCTCTCGGGCAATGAGAAAGAAATCCGGAAATGGCAGATGGAACAGGCCGTAACAAGGACCAAAGAAAGACGGCCCGGACTCATCAGCGAATAAATCATTGTGAAAAGCAAAAAAAGAATCCTAGAAAAATACCATCGTCACATTTCTTTTATATCTTTACAAAAATCTAAAATCTTAATGCCATGGGACTTAAAGATTCTTTAAAAAAACTATTTAAAACTTCGAAGCAGGTAGGTGCTGAAAAGTTTGAGGACTTAAAAGAAAAAACCGCCGATAAAATTGACGATGTTGTAGAAAACGTTGCCGAAAAAGCGCAACAAGCTACGGTTAAAGCAAAGGAAATTAAAGACGACATCGTTGAAAAAGCCGAGGGAACGCTCGATAAAATTGAGGAAAAGGCTGAAAAGTTCGTGGACGACCTTGAGCTAAAAGTTCGTAGCGCTTCAAAAGCTTCTGCCGAGGATGTAAAAGAAACCGCTGCTCCTGCTCAGGCACAACCTGATGATCAGGGAGGAAACGCAGGAACCAGTACCGGCGAAGCTAAGGACACTGCTGAAGAAAATGCCCCGGATATAAAATAAGAAGGGCTTTCTTTGGACTTTCCCGTTAAAATGCATCCGCTCAGGGTGCGTTTTTTTTATCGGAGCAAATGAAGGTTCTTTTCAAGATCCCCGATGAGAGCGTCTGCCGTTTCGAGGCCCACCGAAAATCGTATCATATTATCGGGCAAATTTGAATATAAGCCGGGCCTGACAAAAGTACATGAAGGAATGATAAGCGATTCAAAACCGCCCCATGACACCGCCATACGCCAGTAAGTCAAGCTGTTGCAAAATTCTTCGATAGCAGCAGTACTCCTGGTTTTTAAAACGATGCTAAATAGCCCGGATGCCTTAGTCATCTGATTTTTAGCTGTTTGCATCCCAGGATTCCCTTCAAGAAAAGGATAGAAAATTTTTTCAACAATGCCGCAGTCTTGCAGAAAGGCGATCACCTCCCCTGCCGTTCTGCTGATATGTTCCATACGAACCTGCAGGGTGCGTAATCCGCGCAGGAGCAACCATGCATTGAAAGGCGAGATGATTCCTCCCAGCGTACAAAACTCGTTGTGGAATATTTTGTCGATCAATTCCCTGGAACCGCAACAAATGCCGGCAACCACATCACTATGTCCGCCAAGATATTTACTGGCCGTATGCACAACCAGGTCAATGCCATTTTTTAAGGGTTGCTGGTACAGCGGGGTACTGTAACTATTGTCGATGATGGTGATGATACCGTGCTTTTTAGCCAAGACACCGATTTCACCCAGATTCTGTACATCGAAGGTCCATGAATTGGGACTTTCAAGATAAATGAGACTGGTATTCGGTTTTATAGCCTGCTCAATATTTCTTGCATCCGTACCATCCACCATTGTTGCTTCAATGCCGAATTTCGGGAAGATGTTTGAATTCATCAGGGTATCGGTCCATGAATAGGGATGCTGAACGCTGATCACATGATCCCCGGTTTTCACCATCGCCAGGATGGCAGATGAAATTGCGGCCATTCCGCTTGCAAATACAAGGGCATCTTCGGCACCTTCAAGGGCTGCCATTTTGATACGTAATAAATCGATGGTTGGATTATTACCCCTGGTGTATATCAGGTGGTCGCGCTCTGACAGAATCGCCTGCCTGAAGTCCTCAACTGTTTTGAAATAAAAATTGCTTGTCTGATAAATGGGAGGGGTTACCGGTGAAGAGCCGTTTCCTATATCTTCGCCAAGGTTATTCAGGATGAATGACAAATCCATAATCGGGTCATTATTAAGCAAATAGAGATTTTTCGGGCATCAACCTATTGAATCAGTTCGCTGCAAAAGTACTTATTCCTGAAAAACCAGTTCCGTACTGAACCAGCCTGAGTTATTAACAAAAGCCTGTAGAAAATTAACAAGCGAATTTGTTTGGTATTGAAAAAAAGCCGTATTTTTGCACTCATTTTTGACGAACCCGCCTATTAAATACGTAAAATAATGAGCAAGAAGGAATTAATTACATACGTTGAAAAACACTTCCTCCATGAAACGAGCCATCCCGCTTTCAAAGCCGGTGACACTGTTACGGTTCACTACAAAATCAAGGAAGGCGATAAAGAACGTATCCAGCAATATCAGGGAGTTGTCCTGCAACGTTCGGGTCATGAATTAAATGAAACATTTACTGTTCGTAAAGTTTCGGGCACGGTTGGCGTAGAAAGAATTTTCCCCGTATGTTCACCCAACATCGATAAAATTGAAGTTAACAAAAGAGGCGCTGTCCGCAGGGCCCGGATCTTCTACCTCCGTGGACTGAAAGGTAAGAAAGCACGTATTAAGGAAAAACGCATGTAATCCTTTTGTACCGAATCATAAGGAGGAGGCTGTCGTTCAGGCGGCCTTTTTCATTTTCGGGAAATTGGGCTGCGGCCTTCCGGAATCAGAGCTCTTTTGTACTTTTACATTTTCCACATCTTATACCATGAATGAAAATGATGAAAAAACGGCCCTGGAAAGGCAGGCCGCTGAATTATTAACTCTTGCAACAGAGTATTTTCGGACCCTGGAAAACATCGGTAACATCGATAAAAATGATTTTCTTTCCCTGATTCATAAGCTCTGTTCCCTGCTCTATACCAAAGGCTTGTTGTTCCCCGAGACGGATGAACCCGATAACGCCGGAAATGAGCGTTTTGTTACGGAAGAAGAATGGGAAAATATCTTTAATTCGATCCGGGCAAAACTGGCGGATCAGGATTCTTTTTCATATATAGAAAACATTGACCATCCCGAAGATATTGTTACCGGGAGCCTTGCCGAAATTCTGACAGATGTGTACCAGGACATGAAAGACTTTGCGTTTTTGCTTACCAAGCCAACCCAACTTGCTTTTGATAATGCTGTTTTTGAAATTAAAAGGTTGTTCTATTCCCACTGGGGGTTTAGAATTTTACTGGCCCTGCAGGTTTTACATTCACGAAGATATCCGGAAGTCGCTGAAAACAAGGAATTTGATTGGTAATTCCTTGATGCCATTTTTTTTCTGATAATTAATCTGTGTATACTGAAGAATTGTTAATTTTGTAATGTTTATTTGATCTAAATAAGAATTTCGGAGTGACACTGTTTGAATTAAATGTTGGGGATACGGCTTTCATACAAAAAGTTAAAGGCCGCGGGGCATTCAGAAAGCGCATTACAGAGATGGGCTTTGTTGTCGGCAAAGAGGTCACAGTTATAAAAAAGGCGCCTTTACAGGATCCGACGGAATACAATATCATGGGGTATAATGTCTCGCTCCGGAACAGTGAGGCAAAACTGATAGAAGTCAGCCATGACGCATCGATTCCCCGGGCTGCTTATTCCGGCACTTTTATTTCTGCTACGGATGAGCCCCTTCCGGAGCAACTCACCGGAAAAACAATCCATGTTGCCCTGGTAGGCAATCCCAATTCGGGTAAGACGACACTCTATAACTACGCATCCGGTGCAAACGACAGGGTTGGCAATTATTCCGGCGTTACCGTTGACGCCCGCGAAAGCAGGTTCAGATTTAAGGATTATGAGTTTGTTATCACCGACCTGCCGGGGACATATTCCATTACCGCATACAGCCCGGAAGAACTTTTCGTCCGTGATTTTATTTACGAAAAAATGCCGGATGTAGTCGTAAATGTGATTGATGCCTCAAACCTGGAACGGAATTTATTCCTTACGACACAGTTGATCGATATGGATATCAGGCTTATCGTAGCATTGAATATGTTCGATGAGTTGCAGCAAAGCGGTAATAAACTTGATTATGTTCATCTTGGCAACATGCTCGGAATTCCTTTCATTCCCACCGTCGCGTCACGGGGCAAAGGAATTGAAGATCTGTTTCTCAAGATCATTGAAGTGCATGAAGGGCTCGATAAATTTTCACGGCACATCCATATTAATTACGGAAATTCGATTGAAAGAGCAATCTCGGCAATTCAGGATAAGATTTGGATTCCCGGCAACCGGGAGTTCCTCGACAAAGTTTCTTCAAGGTTTTTATCCATTAAACTGCTCGAGAAAGACCAGTCTATCAGGGATTATATTTCATCTTTCAGCAACCGTGAGGAGATTATTCAAACGAGCCAGCGGGAAGTTTCGAAACTGGAACTTGACTTCGGAGAGGATACCGAAAGCCTGATTACCGATGCCAAATATGGTTTTATTGCCGGCGCCATGGCAGAGACTTTCAGGGAAAATCCGGAACACAGACGAAGCAAGAGTGATCTGATTGATACAATTATCACCCATAAATTCTGGGGCATCCCGATCTTTATATTTATCATGTGGGCTACCTTTTACGGCACTTTCAAGATAGGCCAATATCCGATGAACTGGATCGAAGTCGGCGTGGAATGGATATCGTCGGCTGTGCAAACGGCGATGCCGCCGGGAATGCTGAAAGATCTGCTGACCCAGGGCATCATCGGAGGAGTTGGTGGCGTATTGATCTTCCTGCCAAACATTGTATTGTTGTACCTTTTCATCTCATTAATGGAAGATACCGGTTATATGGCCCGTGCCGTATTTATCATGGATAAGGTAATGCATAAGATTGGCCTTCACGGAAAATCATTCATTCCTTTGGTGATGGGCTTCGGATGCAATGTGCCGGCAGTTCTCTCTACAAGGATCATCGAAAGCAAACGGGACCGGCTTATCACAATGCTCATCAATCCATTCATGTCGTGCAGCGCCCGGCTTCCGGTGTATATCCTTTTTATCAGCGCCTTCTTCACCCGATACCAGGGTTCAATTCTTTTTGCAATTTATGGCCTGGGAATCATGCTTGCAGTTTTTTCGGCTCTGCTTTTCAGGAAAACGATCTTCCGGCAGAAGGATGTTCCTTTTGTCATGGAACTTCCGCCCTACCGCCTGCCAACTTTCCGCAGCATCATCAAGCATATGTGGCACAGGGCCGGGCAATACCTTCGCAAGGTTGCCGGAGTCATTATGGTGGCATCCATTATTATATGGGCTTTGGGCTATTTCCCGCAAAAGGTTAAAAATCAGGATTATTACAACAGACAGCTCGGTTTGATCACTGCAAAATATGACGGGTTAAAAGAATCGATGGACGGAAACATTCAGGCTATTAATAAGCTGAGCAAACAAGAAACATCCGAGAAAAAGACCATCCTTTCGGTCATGAAAGCCGAACAGCAACAAAACTCTTACATCGGGAAGCTTGGACGATTTATTGAACCTGTTATGCGCCCCCTGGGATTTGATTGGAAAATGAGCGTTGCCCTGCTTACGGGCATTTCGGCTAAGGAAGTAGTGGTCGGTTCTTTAGGCATACTTTATCAGACCGGGGACAGTAATAACAACGATCAATCATTGATAGCCAAATTAAGAAGTCAGGTATATATGAACGGAGAAAAGGAAGGCTCGCCGGTGTTTACTCCTTTGGTTGCGTTGACTTTTATGATTTTCATACTGATCTATTTTCCATGCATCGGTGTTGTGACAGCGATCAGCCGTGAATCGGGAAGCTGGAAATGGGCCTTGTTTATTATCACTTATACAACAATTTTAGCTTACTTTGTTTCGTTAGTGATTTCCCGGATTGGGAGTTTGATCATCTGAACATGAAGGATATTCTGAGCAGCTTTTTAAATAACAGAACGTTACTGTTCTATATATTGCTGGCAATCGCCCTGGTGCTGACCCGCATACCGGTAATAGGCAAGTATTTCCGCATTGTAAATACCATGATACACGAAGCCGGACATGCTTTCATTACCCTGATTGTGAGCGGACAGGTCATTTCTATAAACCTCTTTGCCGACACTTCCGGTTCTATAACCACCAAATCAAAAAGCAGGTTTTCGCAATTTCTGATCGCTTTTGCCGGATATCCGGTTTCGGCCATCGCGGGATATATGCTCATGTACCTGATACAAAACCAGGAAGCTATATATATCCTGTTCGTCATGCTGAGCATTGTGATGATTCTTATGATTTTATCCATCAGAAATACATACGGATTCTGTTGGGCCGGATCATTTGCCTTGCTTAATATCCTCCTGATTTATTTCGATAACCAGACGGCTATTTATATAGCCGCTGCATTTTTCTCGCTGATCGTGTTAACGGATTCATTAATCTCGTCGCTGATATTGTTGGCCATTACGTACAACAATAAGAAGAAAGCCGGCGATGCGACAAATCTTCATAAGATTACCGGCATTCCTGCCATGGTGTGGGCGTTTATCTTTGTCGCCATTTCGGCTTTTATGGTTTTTCTCTCCGTTAAACACTATTTTCCTCCTTTAAACGGGTTATTGAGTAACCTGTGATGCCCGGGCTGAAATGGAATCCGGAATTTCTTACCGAACAAAAGCGTTATCCGGGATGTTTATTATTCAGATGGCACAGTAACTTCCGCATGATGGAATACCAGACAATAATTACCTATCTGATTCTGGCTGCTTCTGCCGGTTATACATTATTAGCCCTATACCGGTCTTTAATAAAGAAAGGCAAAAGCATTACCGGTAATTCGTGCAATAGCCTTTGCAGCAACTGCGATGCCGGTAGATTTAGGGAAGAGATAAAAGCATTATCAAAGGAAAGAAAAGCAAAATAATGCATTTACCGGCCATGAGTATCGAGGCGGTTTAAACCTTCGATGGCTTTCGGGTAATTGGCACTTATTTTAAGCACTTTATTGTAATCCGTCCTTGCTCTTGTGAAATCGCCCGAAAGTTCATACGCATATCCCCTGTTGAACAGGGCATCAGCATAAGTGGAATCGGCTTGAAAGGCTCTTGAGAAGTAATCAATTGCCTTAGTGTAATTATTCAGGTATACCAGATAAACATACCCTGAATTATATAACGCAAATCTGTTTTTGGGATCTATTTTCAGCATATCTCCATATAGCCTGATAGCTTGATCAGGTTTATCATTTTCCTGGTACATCATGGCAAGATTATAAAGCGCTTCCATGGATTTCGGTTTTGCCTTCAGCGCATTTTCGAAATATCCGATGGCCATTACAGGGTCTTTTTTCACGAATATAGACCCGAGTTGCATGAGGGCATCATAATGTAACTGATTGGATTGCACAGCCTTGCGATAGGCATCGATCGCCTTGGTGGTATCGCCATATTCTCCCAGCACATACCCTTTCAGGTAGAAGGCATCGGCATTCTGCGGATCAATGCTGAACACTTTTTCAACACTTTCGGCACAATGTTCATAATCTTTCATGATCATGTACAACCTTGCTTTCCTGAGATATGCTTCCACATTTTTATCATTAAGCGTTATTGCCTTCTCAATCGATTCAAGGCCTTGCTGGGGTTTGCCCATCATAATATAGATATCCGACAGGCTCAAAAAATATGCAGGATTTTTCGGGTTGATCTCAATGGCTTTATCGATATCAGTCAGGGCATCGTTTAATTTTTCATGCTGCATAAAATAGACTGCCCGTTGCTGATACAGGTCAGCATTCTTCGGTTCTTTTTCAATTTTAGCATTCAGATCCAGGAGCACAGGATCAGACCCTTTGTTGTCGGCATCTGAATTCCCAGCGTGCTTGCACGAGAGGGTGAAAGTAAGAATTATCAACAGGGAGCTGAATGTTAGGAAATGGCGCATATTCATTTGTTTTGAAAGTGCAAAAATAAGAACTCCTCTTTTCAAAAATGAAAAAAGGAGTCAAAGCTTGTTAAGTTGTTGATCCGGGTTAGTTGGTTTTATAAGATTCCCTGACCAGTTTCTCAACTTCTTCTGATAATTCCGGATTGTCGGCCAGCAGTTTTTTAATGGCATCGCGTCCTTGTCCTAATTTGGTATCGCCATAGCTGAACCAGGATCCGCTCTTCTTAATGATATTCTTCTCTACGGCAAGGTCAACCAGTTCACCATAGCGTGAGATGCCTTCACCGAAAATGATGTCGAATTCGGCAAAGCGGAAGGGAGGCGCGACCTTGTTTTTTACAACTTTCACCTTTACACGGTTACCTATCGCGCTATCACCGTCCTTGATCTGCGTTTGTTTACGGATATCGAGGCGCACAGAGGCATAAAACTTCAGCGCGTTTCCTCCCGTTGTTGTTTCAGGGTTCCCAAACATGATGCCGATTTTTTCACGCAACTGGTTTATAAAGATGCAGCAGCAACCTGTTTTGCTGATGGTGCTGGTCAGCTTGCGCAATGCCTGCGACATCAGCCTGGCCTGCAATCCCATTTTTGAATCGCCCATCTCCCCTTCTATCTCGCTTTTGGGCGTTAGGGCGGCCACAGAATCGATCACAATAACATCGATAGCGCCAGAACGGATCAGATTATCGGCGATTTCCAGCGCCTGTTCACCGTTATCAGGTTGCGAAACCAGGAGGTTTTCGATATCCACGCCAAGTTTCTGGGCGTAGAAACGGTCGAAAGCATGTTCGGCGTCAATAAAAGCTGCAATACCGCCCGTTTTCTGCGATTCTGCAATGACATGCAGCGCCAGGGTGGTTTTACCCGAAGATTCAGGCCCGTAAATTTCAACGACGCGGCCTTTGGGCAGGCCTCCCACACCAAGGGCTATGTCGAGCCCGATAGAACCTGTTGAAATTGCCGGAATTTCTTCAACAGCACTATCGCCTAATTTCATGACAGTGCCTTTGCCGTATGTTTTTTCGAGTTTATCTAAGGTGAGTTTAAGGGCGCTGAGCTTTTCGTTCTTTTCGTCTTTATTCATCGAAATCTGATTTTAAAAATGGATTCATACAAATATAGGCAGATTGGATCAACAAGAACCTTAGCCTTTTCCTGTTTTATTCTTTTTTATCAACAAACCGGATAATACTCTAAGAATCCGGGAAGTATATGCCATTTCAATTCCTTTATGTTCAGGAAAATCAAATTATCTGCGAACTATGATTTTTTGTATTAACCTGTTCGATAATCTTTTCAATGAAGCCATATTCATCAATAACAAAGGTTGTCCGGTGTACCCCGTCAAAACTTTTTCCCATAAATTTTTTCGGCCCCCAGACGCCGAATGCACTGATAATCTTTTTATCCGGATCAGGAATAAGGGGGAAGGGCAACTGATATTTTTCTGAAAATTTCAGGTGCGATTGAAGGTTATCCGGGCTAACGCCAATCACTGTATAGCCTTTCTGCAATAAATCCTCGTGGTTATCGCGAAGGTTGCAAGCTTCAGCGGTACAACCGGGGGTATTATCTTTTGGATAAAAGTAAAGGACTATCTTTTTACCGGCGAAAGAGCCGGAATCAATAGGGTTGCCTGCCTGATCGGTACCGGAGAAAACCGGGGCTTTGTCGCCTGCTTTTAAGTGTGTCATTATAAAATCATTAAATATTAATACGAAGATAACAATATTATGGCCATTCTGTTCATTGCTGCCGGTCCATTTGCATTGCCGGATCAATCGTTGTATTGTGCCTACTCAGGCGCCGACCGTCATTTGTCCTGCAGGGAGGCCCCAAACGTCTCAAAATACTTACAAAATCCATTTAGTCCGCACTCCCCGCATTTAGGTTTTCGGGCGTTACAGACATATCGCCCGTGAAGGATCAGCCAGTGATGCGATTTAGGAATTAAATTCTCCGGAATATGTTTTACAAGCTGCATTTCAGCAGCCAATGGCGTTTTGGCATTTTTCGTCAAACCGATGCGGGCTGCCACTCTGAAAACATGTGTGTCTACTGCCATGGCAGGTTTATTGAATACCACCGATGCCACAACATTGGCTGTTTTCCGTCCGACTCCCGGCAGTTTCTGCAACTCCTCAATATCGGACGGCACAATTCCTTTGAAATTTTCCGTCAGAGACCGGGCCATGCCAATAAGGTTTTTGGTCTTGTTGTTAGGATACGAACAACTTTTTATCAGTTCAAAAACATCTTCGGTGGACGCCAGGGCAAGGGTCCCTGCATCCGGGAATTTTTTGAAAAAGTCCGGGGTGAGCATATTTACACGCTTATCGGTGCATTGGGCCGACAAGATCACCGCAACCAACAATTGATATGGGTCAGCGTAATGCAGCTCGGTTTCGGCCACCGGCATATGTTCGGAGAAATATTCAATAAACCGCCGGTATCTCTCTTTCGTGGTGTAATTATCCGACATAAAAGAATTTGAAATGTAAAAATAGCCGATTAGCCGTTAAGGGGCAAAAAAAATCCCCGGCTGCACGTCGGGGAAGTTCAATTGTCAACACTTTTTAATTCAGGATCACATAAGCCTGACCTGTAATGTTATTTCCGAAAACCTGCAGCGCCCTTGAATAACTGAGCAAAAACTGAACTGATTCATCCGAAGGCATGGTTGCTGACGCTCTGTGCGCCTTCCCGGCTACCTTATGTTTCGAAATAACTGTTTCAATTGTAGATGTTTTTACCATAAAACGGGGTTGTGTTTAACTTCCTTTATGGTGTTATAACGGAAGTCGTTCCCCGATATTTTATGGAACCATAAAATTTATGTTGTCAGGATAAGTTCTTTCTTTTCAATGAGTTTCCGCAGGTTGATCAGGGCATATCTCATACGCCCAAGAGCCGTGTTGATACTGACGTCCGTTTGTTCAGCGATTTCCTTGAAACTCATATCGGCATAATGCCGCATCATGAGCACTTCACGCTGCTCTTCGGGCAGGTATTCAATGAGACTGCGGACATCCTGGTGTATCTGGTCCATGATCATCCTGTCTTCCACGGAATCATCGGCAATATAGAGGTGATCGAAAATATCACCGTCCTCGCCGGTATTTTCCACCGTGGGAATTCGTTTCGATTTCCTGTAATGATCGATGATCAGGTTGTGCGAGATACGCATCACCCATTGGATGAACTTGCCTTCTTCCTTATAGGTGCCGGTCCGCAAGGTATTAATGACCTTGATAAAGGCATCCTGGAATATATCATCAGCAAGCGACCTGTCTTTTACGACAAGTAAGATGTACGAGTAAACTTTCTGTTTGTGCCGGTTGATCAGAATCTCTAAACTGGCATGATTGCCTGACAGATATTCGCCTATCAACTCCTGGTCACTAATGAAAGGGGTTTCCATGATTCCTCTTTGAATTAGTTGAGTACTTATGTGAGTTTAAAAGCGTATAGATCTGTCGATAGTTTATCTCCTATTAATTTGATTCTGTGTTGATTAACTTTTTATTTTTCGGAAGGGAATTGTTAGTAATTTTGTTCCGGCAGGGCAAATATAAAGCAATATTTTCAAAAACTTAAGTCCATTTCAAAATTTTTTAACCGGACCTTGTTGAAAACTACTTTTACAACCCTGATAATTAATAGGTTTTGTTTAAAAATGTGATATAAATACCGCAAAGTTTTTTTCAGGAACGCGCAACTTGCCGGTATTATTTCTCTTGTACCCGTTTCAATGGAATACTCCGATATAGATCAACTTGATCCCCGAAAGTACATCATCATTAAAGGTGCCCGGGTTAATAACCTGAAAAACCTTTCGGTTGCCATACCGAGAAATACACTCGCCGTCATTACGGGTTTGTCAGGATCGGGAAAATCATCCCTGGCTTTCGATACGCTGTATGCCGACGGCCAACGCCGCTATATCGAGAGTTTGAGCGCCTATGCCCGGCAATTCATGGGGCGCATGAGCAAGCCCGAAGTTGATTATATCAGGGGCATCGCACCAGCCATTGCGATAGAGCAAAAGGTGAATACCCGAAATCCCCGGTCGACGGTAGGAACCTCAACCGAAATATATGAGTACATCAAACTATTGTATGCACGTATCGGGAAAACCTATTCGCCTGTTTCGGGTAACCTTGTCAAACGCGATTCCGTCACCGACGTGGTTGATTTCGCGCTGTCGTTATCAGAAGGAGCCGTTGTTATGATCTTCAGCCCCTTGTTAAGGAAGAACGGACGTACCCTGAAAGAGCATCTGACCATCATTATGCAGCAGGGATTTTCGCGTATCGTTTCGAACGGGGAGATTATTAAAATCGAAGACATTCTTGATAATCCGAAAAACCTTGCAGAAGAAAGCCTTCAGTTGCTGATAGACCGTTTTACCATTGATTTTTCGGATGCCGATCTGCCTGCCAGGATTGCCGACTCGGTACAAACTGCATTTTATGAGGGCAACGGCGCATGCTCAGTCAGGTACAGCGTTGAAGGGAACGTGAATACAAGGGAGTTTTCAAACAGGTTCGAACTGGATGGGATTACTTTCGAAGAACCATCATTGCACCTTTTCAGTTTTAACAATCCATACGGCGCCTGTAAAACCTGTGAAGGATTTGGCAGTATTATCGGCATTGACGAAGACCTTGTGGTCCCTGATAAAAGCCTTTCGATTTACGATGATGCCATTGCCTGCTGGAAAGGCGAAAAAATGAGCGAATGGAAGCATGAGCTCATCCGTAACGCCCATCATTTCGATTTCCCGGTGCATACCCCCTACTATAATCTTTCGGAAGAGCAGCGGGAACTTTTATGGACAGGTAACCGGTATTTCGGCGGTATCCGCGACTTCTTTGCGATGGTAGAAAGTAACACCTATAAAATACAATACAGGGTAATGCTTGCGCGATACCGGGGTAAAACGGTTTGCCCCGAATGCAGGGGAACCCGGCTAAGGAAGGATGCCAATTTTGTAAAAATCAACGGTAAATCTGTTACCGAGCTCGTATTGATGCCGGTTTCAGAATCCTTGAATTTCTTTGAGAACCTTGAACTATCTGAATATGAGAAAAGCGTTGCCGGCCGGATCCTGGTGGAAATAAAACAGCGCCTGCGCTTTCTGAATAATGTCGGCCTCCCTTACCTGACGCTGAACAGGCTCTCAAATACCCTTTCAGGAGGCGAATCACAACGTATCAACCTGGCAACTTCTCTCGGCAGCAGCCTGGTTGGTTCCATGTATATACTGGATGAACCCAGCATCGGACTGCATCCCCGGGACACACACCTGCTGATCGGCGTTCTTAAAGGGCTGAGAGACCTCGGGAATACGGTGATCGTGGTTGAACATGAAGAAGAGATCATTAAAGCCGCCGACCAGGTTATTGATATTGGCCCGCTGGCCGGAAATCACGGCGGCGAACTGATATTCCAGGGAAGTTATGACGAGATTACGCATTTTGAAAACAGCCTTACCGGGAAGTATCTTTCAGGAAAACTGAAGATTGAAATACCTGCATCTCGCCGCCAATGGCACGATTTTATTGAACTGCGCGGCGTTCGGGAAAATAACCTGAAGAATATTAATGCCCGGTTCCCGCTCAAGGTTATAACCGTGATTACAGGTGTGAGCGGATCCGGCAAGACATCCCTGGTTAAAAGGGTATTATTTCCGGCGCTGAAAAAAATATATGGCGGTTACGGAGAACGCACCGGCAAATTCGACAGGCTGGAAGGCGACTATTCCCGTATTGCTGCCGTCGAACTGATTGACCAGAACCCAATTGGCCGTTCCTCAAGGTCAAACCCGGCCACTTATGTCAAAGCTTTTGATGACATCCGCACCCTTTTTGCCGATCAGCCGCTGGCAAAAACAAGGGGGTATAAGCCCGGATATTTCTCATTCAACATCGAAGGCGGACGATGTGAAGAATGTGAAGGCGAAGGCATTGTGACTGTCGAGATGCAGTTTATGGCAGATATACACCTCACCTGCGATGCCTGTAAAGGCAAACGATACAAGGATGAAGCGCTGGATATCAAATTTGACGGATTGTCCATTGCCGATATACTGGATCTTACCATCGAACAGGCGGTGGAATTTTTCGAGAGGCACTCAGCCAAGAATCACACCTGCCAGCGAATTGCAGCCAAACTCAAACCTCTGGCTGATGTAGGTCTTGGATATCTGGAGTTAGGACAATCGAGTGATACTTTCTCGGGAGGTGAAGCCCAGCGCATCAAACTGGCCTCGTTCCTTACCAAAGGCGAGAGCGATGTTCCTACCCTTTTTATTTTTGATGAACCGACAACCGGCCTTCACTTTCATGACATCCACAAGCTGCTGATAGCCTTAAACGCGCTTGTTGCCAAAGGGCACACGGTTATCGTGATTGAGCATAACCCGGAAATCATCAAGAGCGCCGACTGGGTGATTGATCTCGGTCCCGAAGGCGGGGATAAGGGTGGCTATATCCTTTTTGAAGGCACTCCGGAACAACTGGCCTGCTGCGAAAAGTCCTATACCGGAAAATTCCTGAAGCCGAAACTCGTATAATCCGGAATAGGGAAACTCATCCGTACTGAGGCCGGTGATGGATGGCTAAATGAAAGATGCAAAAAGGAAGCGCGGTTGCCGTCCCTGATAGCGTCGGACTGCCTCCCGATTCCGGAACGGCATACAGGACGCATAGTCTGGAACTTCAATTTCCTCTTTTAACATAACGGTCCCTGCATATAAAACTCCTACATTTGAATTCCGATGCACATCCATTACTTCCAGCATGATGATTTTGAAGACCTGGCCTATATTGGCCGTTGGGCTGAAAAGAACGGCATTGCAACTTCCTGTACCCGCTTTGACCGGCCCTGTCCACAGTTCCCATCCCATAGCGCCTATGATTGGTTAATCATCATGGGCGGGGCCCCGGGCGCTTATGAAGAGGACAAGTATCCCTGGCTGTCCGATGAAAAACGTTTTATCCGGGAGGCCATTGAATTGGGAAAAACAGTGTTTGGTATTTGCCTTGGTTCACAGCTTATCGCTGCATCGCTGGGAGCCAAAGTTTACTCAAACGCGAGTCCTGAGATTGGTTTTTTCCCTGTTATATTCAATGCAAGCGCAGCCAAAGACGAAGTTTTCTGTCATTTCCCGCAACAACTAACGGTTATGCACTGGCATAACGATACGTTTGAACTCCCCGACGGAGCAATCCTGATGGCCTCGTCGGAAGCCACAAAAAATCAGGCTTTTCGCTGGGGCAGAAACGTGTTCGCCTTCCAGTTCCATTTTGAAATGAATATGCTGGCAGCCAGGACCCTGGTTGAAAAATCGGGACAGAATCTGCCAACATCCCGGTGGGTTCAACTTCCGGAAGATCTGCTGAGTCAATCAGCCGTCCTGCAGCAAAACAATGATCTGTTTGATATTATTCTCAACGAGATGCGAAGTATCACCAGCCATGCCGCAAAACAGAACCGATGAATTAACATTAACCAAACCGGTACTGAAACATGAACAGCTTCACCGTATTGATGACTTTGTTGCCAGTATTTTTCATGATCCATGATTTCGAAGAAATCATTTTCTTTCCATCGTGGATAAAAAAAAACAAGAGCTTCCTGACTGACAGGTTTCCGGTTCTGAGCAGGCCATTTCTGCCGCATATTGAGAAAATGTCGGCAACGGCGTTTACCGTGGCCGTTTCCGTTATGTTCCTCCTGATATGCATATTAACCTATTTGTCAGTCTGTTTGGAGTTTCCCTATTTGTGGTTAGCGGCTTTCATGGGATTTTTTATTCATCTGTTCCTTCATATCGCCCAATGGATCATTTTAAGGAGATATGTGCCGGTGATAGTAACTTCTTTCCTGGCCCTTCCCTATTGTATCTGCACCTTCAGTATTATACTGCAAGAGAAGTTGTTTAGTGTTTCAGAGATCATCATTTGTACAGTGGCAGGACTCCTTATTTTGCTTCCTGTCATTGTATCAGCACATAAATTTGGGGTAAAAGCGGATGAATGGATAAATGGATAAATGGCGGGCAGATTCAGATATCTGATTTTCTTGTTTTCCATTCAAAATTCAATCCCTAAGTTTCGTACTTTTGCACCCTTAAAACGAAATGCGTAAATCATTGAGAATATTAATAAACAATAAAGAAGGAGAACATCTTTTATGACAACCGACACTTCAAAAAAGTACGTTTATTACTTCGGCGGCAAACAGGCTGAAGGCAACGGAAAGATGAAAGAATTACTCGGCGGCAAAGGCGCAAACCTTGCCGACATGAACCTGATCGGCATACCCGTTCCTCCAGGATTTACCATTACTACCGAAGTCTGCAATAATTACTTCAAGCTGGGACATGATGCTGTTGTTGATATGATTAAGCCTCAGGTTGACGAAGCCATTACAAAAGTTGAAAATGCTCTGGCCGGCCCGAAATTCGGAGATAATAAAAATCCCCTGCTGGTATCTGTCCGTTCAGGAGCCCGCGCTTCGATGCCCGGTATGATGGACACCATCCTCAATCTCGGATTGAATGATGAAGCCGTTGAAACCGTCGGCGTTAAAACAGGAAATCCCCGCTTTGCATGGGACTCTTACCGTCGTTTCGTACAAATGTACGGTGATGTTGTCCTTGGCATGAAACCTGCCAGCAAGCAGGATCATGATCCTTTTGAAGAAATTATTGATCACCTGAAAGAAGAAAAAGGCGTTCAGTTAGACACACAGCTCAGCACCGGGGATCTCAAAGAATTGGTAAAACGCTTTAAAGCTGTTGTAAAAGAAAAGACAGGGCATGATTTTCCTGTCAATCCCTGGGAGCAACTCTGGGGGGCCATCATAGCCGTTTTCAACAGTTGGATGAACGACCGCGCCATTCTTTACCGCAAGCTTAATGGTATTCCGGAAGAATGGGGCACAGCCGTCAGCGTACAGTCCATGGTGTTCGGAAACATGGGTAACAATTCCGCTACCGGTGTTGCTTTCACGCGCGATGCCGCTACAGGCGAAGATATTTTCAATGGTGAGTACCTCATCAACGCCCAGGGTGAAGATGTGGTAGCCGGCATCCGCACTCCGCAGCAGATCACCATCGAAGGTTCGAAACGTTGGGCTGCCCAGCAGGGCATAAGCGAAGAAATTCGTAAAAACCAATATCCTTCGCTTGAAGAAACCATGCCTGATGTATATGCCGACCTTAACGGCATTCAGCAACATCTCGAAGATCATTATACTGATATGCAGGACATCGAGTTCACCATTCAGGATGGTAAACTGTGGATGCTTCAGACGCGAAACGGAAAACGCACCGGCGGCGCTATGGTTAAAATAGCCATGGATATGCTTCATCAGGGGAAAATCAGCGAGCAGGAAGCCATTCTCCGCGTAGAACCCGCCAAGCTCGATGAATTGCTTCACCCTGTTTTTGATCCCGTTGCCATTAAAAGCGCCAAGGTGATGGCCAAAGGACTACCCGCATCGCCGGGCGCTGCCACCGGTCAGATTGTTTTCTTTGCCGAGGACGCCGAAACATGGGCTGCTCAGGGTAAAAAGACCATCCTTGTCCGTATTGAAACATCCCCCGAAGACCTTCGCGGTATGAACGTTGCTATGGGCATTCTTACTGCCCGCGGCGGTATGACTTCGCATGCAGCCGTTGTAGCCCGCGGCATGGGCAAATGCTGTGTATCCGGCGCCGGCGCTATAGAAGTTGATTATAAGGGCCGCACCCTGAAAATGAACGGAAAGCTTTACAATGAAGGCGACTTCATTTCGCTGAACGGTTCAACCGGTGAAATTTATGATGGTAAAGTTGCATCACAGGATGCTTCGTTATCAGGCGATTTCGGCAAACTGATGGAACTGGCTGATAAACACTCGCGCATGCATGTCCGCACCAATGCCGACACGCCGCACGACAGCCGCGTAGCACGCAATTTTGGCGCCAAGGGTATCGGACTTTGCCGCACCGAGCACATGTTCTTTGAAGGAGCCAAGATCAAAGCCATGCGCGAGATGATCCTCGCCGACAATGAAGAAGGGCGTCGTAAAGCTCTGGACAAACTGCTCCCCATTCAGCGCGAAGACTTCGAAGGTATATTTGAAGCCATGCAGGGACTTCCTGTTACGGTTCGCACCCTTGATCCTCCATTGCATGAATTCGTTCCCCACGAAGAAGCCAACCAAGCTGAAATGGCTGCCGAAATGGGAATTTCTGCTGAGGATGTAAAGAAAAAAGTTGACTCGCTGCATGAAATGAACCCCATGCTGGGTCACCGGGGATGCCGTTTAGGAAATACCTATCCTGAAATCACCGAAATGCAGGTGCGCGCCATCCTCGAAGCCGCCCTTAACCTGAAAGCCCGCGGCATCGAAGCAAAACCCGAAATCATGATCCCGCTGGCAGGCACGAAAAAAGAGCTGGAAATGCAGATCGACATTGTTCGCAAAACTGCCGAAAAGCTGTTTGCCGAACGCAATGACAGGATCGACTATCTTGCCGGCACCATGATCGAAATTCCCCGGGCCGCCCTTACTGCCGACCAGATCGCTGAAGTGGCCGAATTTTTCTCCTTCGGGACCAACGACCTTACCCAGATGACTTTTGGTTATTCACGCGATGACGCCGGCAAATTCCTCCCGGTTTACCTCGATAAAAATATCCTGAAGAACGACCCGTTCCAGGTTCTTGACCAGGAAGGCGTCGGCCAGTTGGTAAGAATGGGTACCGAAAAAGGACGCTCAACACGCCCGAACCTGAAAGTAGGTATCTGCGGTGAACATGGAGGCGAACCTTCATCCGTTGAATTCTGCCACAGGGTTGGGATGAACTATGTAAGTTGCTCCCCTTTCCGCGTTCCTATCGCCCGCCTTGCTGCTGCCCAGGCTGCTATTAAAGAAGCCATGGCTAAATAGCAAGTATCCGGCTATATAATTTCTGAGGCCATCCCTTATTAAGGATGGCCTCTTTTTTATCCCGGAATCAGGACAAACCGGAGCATACAGTATTCAGGACAATTGTGTAATGCCAACACTATTTTTTACTGTTTTATAAATCAATTTGTTATAACTTCGTATAAACATATTACCGATATGATACTCCCGTTTCATTACAGGAAAGCTTATCCGACAGTCGTTTATTCCCCGTTGCTGACCCTGATCCTGCTGGCATTCAACTGTCAGGCAAATATTCCTCTTTCGGGAACTATCCCCGGTGACACAGCGCCTCACACGGCATTTCTATACCCTGATGATGACCCTCTGGGTGATTTCCTCTCACTGACTATTCCATTAAAACGCGCCGGACGTCTGTTCCTCATCGAAGCCCGGATTGACGACCAGTCTGGTAATTTTGTCTTCGATACCGGAGCAACAGGGCTGGTCCTTAATAAAACCTACTTCCGGAAATACGTCAGTTACGAGAAACCATCATCCGGCGGCAGCATCGTCGGTTTATCCGGTAAGGTTTACCGGATCATGGTCAACAGAATTGAAATTTCGGGAATGCATTACGAAAACATCGAAGCCGACCTCGCTGATCTCGGCCATATTGAAAACCGAAGGGGTGTTAAAATTCTCGGGCTGTTCGGGTTAAACATGATCGACGACTTCGAAGTAATCTTTGATGCAAGAAATAACCAGTTGATGCTGAACCGCACGGACAAATCCGGAAATCGTCTTGACATTAAGGCATTTGACGGAAAATTTGATTTTACCCGGAAGATGGATATCCGAAAAAACATATTACTGATACAGGGAGAAATCGGAAACAAGGTATTAAGCTTTTGTCTTGATACGGGGGCTGAAACCAATGTGATCGGCAGTCACCTGCCGAAGAAAGTCCTCAGCACAGTCCAGATCAGCCGTCGTTCAACCTTACAGGGCGCCGGCGCCGGAAAAGTCGAGGTGCTATACGGCACGATGAACGAATTCAAATTTGCAGACCACCGGTTCGGAAAAATGGAAACCATTGTGACAAACCTTGAGTATATGAGTGACAGCTATGGCTTTCCCATTGACGGAATGCTCGGTTACGACTTCTGGTATGAAGGGATTTTTTGTTTCAATTTCCGCAAAGGAGAAATAAGCTTCAATTTATGGAGGTGAGATAACCATGAAAAAACGCTATCCGGCAATTGCTCTCATCCTTTTCCTGATGACAGTCATCCATGGCATAGCCCAGGACAAATCCGGCAACATTTGTTACGTGAACAGCGACCGGATGTACATACGTCTCGACAAACGCTGGTCGGATGCGAGAAAGAAGGAGATTTCGCTGTTGTACAACCTTGACAGCACTTTGATTGAACAGGCTTTCGCAGGAAAGATTCTTAGTGCTGACAGTCTTACCTGGACGGTGGAGCAGGTTAACGAGGAGGTTGCAATAATATCAAAACCGTTTATTGACGGGAAGCAGCCATCGATTGCGGGGCCGGAGGATGTCCTGCTGCTTGATGACAACCTGATCATGAACCCTTTATTAAATTCCTTTCTGCCCTCCCGAAAAAAATTCGGCATCAACCAGTTTCGGACTAATTCGGCCATACAATTCAAAAACGATACAACCCGTTTTTTTCTGCCGGGATACCAGGAGAAAAACCAGGTTTATCTTTCGGGGTCTTTTAATAACTGGAGTACGACAATGCTTCCGATGAAAAAAACAGGCGCGGGTTGGGAGGCTGACCTCAGGCTTGCAGCCGGGAAACACCTTTATAAATATATTCCTGACGGGCAATGGATACACGATCCGTTTAACAAACTTAAGGAGCATGATGGTCAGGGAGGTTATAATTCGGTTATGTATTGTTACAACCATACCTTCAGGCTCGATGGTTACACGGATGCACGAAACGTTATCGTAACCGGAAGTTTCAACAACTGGCAAAAAAGGCAACTTAAGATGAACCGGATACCCGGAGGATGGGAACTCCCGATATACCTTGAGGAAGGTACCTATGCCTATAAATTCATCGTGGATGGCCATTGGATGACCGATCCGGCCGATACCAACGTTCGTCAAGACATTGGCGGAAACCGGAATTCATTTCTCGGGATCGGCGACACAGTGATTTTTAGTTTAAACGGCTATGATTCAGCACAACAGGTTTTTCTGGCCGGGAGCTTCAACGGGTGGAATCCCGGTGAACTCAGGATGAACAAAGTTCCCGGCGGATGGAAATTGCCGTATGTCATGGGCCGGGGCTATTTCGAATATAAATTCATTGTGGACGGAAGATGGATGCCCGATCCTGCCAATCCTCATACTACCGGAACCGGCGATTATATCAACTCATATTTTGTACTGGAGCCAAACTACACATTCAGGCTTAAACATTTCTCCGATGCTCAGAATGTAATTGTTACCGGAAGCTTTAACGGCTGGCAGACTGATAATTACCAAATGACAAAGCAGGATGGCTACTGGACCTTTTCAACGTACCTCAAACCGGGAAAATACACCTATAAATTTATTGTTGACGGCACCTGGCTTCTCGATCCGGATAACGATGCGTGGGAGGAAAACTCACAGGGAACAGGCAATTCTGTTTTGTGGGTTGAGCCCTGAGTGACAGAATCCTTTGGTTTAGGAAAGATGCTGATAAAAGTCCCGCATTAAGCCTGCCGGCCCGTTCATGCGCCACCTTATACCAAAATTTGCCGGCTTCATTTTTCAGGACGGCCCTGTTTAAAAACTAAACCGATTGACCTGCTTTAAAAGAAACATGAACGGGATTATATCAAGGCTGATTCTCTGTTCCTTTTTTTCGAAAAGGAATAGCAAATTATTTGAATCTTTTTGCATGGTACTTTTTATATTCAAAGCTCATATTCAGGCTTCAGGCGTTGCTCTGTTGATAAACTGTCTGTAATAACTGATGAAATATTCCGAAAAGAAGTTTCATCCCATATAAATTAATAATTTTGATTCAACTAACCCCGTATGCTCATATGCTTGTTATGACATACATAATATATTCTTTTTAAACCAATTATATAACAACCTTATCAGAAATGGCAAAAGCAATCAACATGCCCGGGTTCGAAATTGATTTGAATCAATATGGAATCAGAGATGTAAACGAAGTTTACTACAACCTCTCCTATGAAGAGCTCTTTAAACACGAAACCGCCCCTGAATTAAAAGGATTTGAACGGGGAACACTTACCACCCTTGATGCCGTGAATGTGGATACCGGCATCTTTACCGGTCGTTCTCCCAAAGATAAATACATCGTCAGGGATGCCACCAGCGAAAATACAGTATGGTGGTCGACTGTCGGAAAAAATGACAACAAACCATTATCCCCTGAAATCTGGAAACACCTGCACGAAGTCGTCACCCGCCAGTTTGCCCGTAAAAAATTATATGTAGTGGATGCCTATTGCGGAGCGAACCACGATACAAGGCTCAACGTGCGTTTCATCATGGAAGTGGCCTGGCAGGCGCATTTTGTCAAGAATATGTTCATTCGTCCCACAGAAGAAGAACTACTCAATTTCAAGCCGGATTTCGTAGTCCTGAACGGGTCAAAAACTGTTAACCCGGACTGGAAAGAGCAAGGCCTGAATTCGGAGAATTTCATCGCATTCAACCTTACTGAGCGGATGGCTTTCATTGGCGGTTCATGGTACGGCGGAGAGATGAAAAAGGGAATATTTTCCATGATGAACTACTTCCTGCCGCTGAAGGGAATTGCTTCAATGCATTGTTCGGCCAACATGGGTAAAAACGGTGATGTAGCTATTTTCTTCGGCTTATCAGGAACCGGGAAAACGACCCTTTCTACCGACCCTAAACGTCAGTTGATCGGCGATGACGAACATGGATGGGATGATGACGGAGTTTTTAATTTCGAAGGCGGCTGTTATGCCAAGTGTATAAACCTGAGTGAAGAAAATGAACCTGATATTTTTCACGCCATCCGCCGCAATGCGCTTCTCGAAAACGTAGTTGTGAAACCTGACGGTGCGCCTGATTTTGCAGATGCTTCCAAGACCGAGAACACCCGTGTCTCCTATCCCATCTATCACATTGATAACATCGTAAAGCCGGTCTCGAAAGGCGGACATGCCACCAAGGTGATTTTCCTTACTGCTGATGCATTCGGAGTATTACCGCCGGTCGCCAAATTAACAGCCGATCAGACCAAATACCACTTCCTTTCGGGCTTTACCGCAAAACTGGCCGGCACCGAACGTGGCGTCACCACTCCACAACCTACATTTTCGGCTTGTTTCGGCAACGCTTTCCTCACGCTGCATCCTACCAAATACGCCGTAGAACTGGTGAAACGCATGGAAAAGGTAAATGCAAAAGCATACCTGGTTAATACCGGTTGGAATGGAACCGGCAAACGTATCTCAATCAAGGATACGCGTGCAATTATTGATGCCATCCTCGACGGTTCCATCGATAAGGCCGAAACTCATATTCTGCCTTACTTTAACCTTGAAATTCCCGGAGAACTGAACGGCGTTAACACCCATGTTCTCGATCCGCGTAACACCTATGCCACGCCGGAGTTATGGAATGAAAAAGCTGCCGATCTTGCCAAACGCTTTATCGATAACTTTGCCAAATACACCGATAACGAGGAAGGTAAACGTTTGGTTGCGGCAGGTCCTGCCTTGTAATACGATCTGCTCACAAATATTATCCATTATTTCCCAGGGTTGTCTCAAAAGCCTGCCTTGCAATCAGAATCCGGGATTTATCGTCCGGATTAAATCATGAGGAACATTGACAGGTGTAAGGATTGAAATATCCTCTTTTGAGACAACCTTTTCATTTGTCGTCAGGGGCCAGATTGGTATAGCTGCGCTTTATATCTGTAACAATATCATGACCCTTGTCAATAAAAAACAGTGTGTTTCGAGGTAAAAAGCCGGTTTGTCAGGCTGATTTTTTCTGAATACGCAAATTTTATACTAAATTTCTAATCCCTGATAAATTGTATAACTAATTGATATAATTGGTTTTATAGCTAAATAGCACATACAATTGATGAAATTTTAAGAGTACATCTATACATAAATCGATAAAAATTTTATGCAGAGTTAAAAATCGAATCATTTATTCTTACCTTTGCCGCAAATAATAATTACAATATTATGTCAACCGGAAAAGTAAAATTTTTCAATCAGCAAAAGGGCTTTGGCTTTATCGTAGACGATGAAACCGGCTCAGAGGTTTTTGTACACGTTACTGGTGTTACAGACCGCATCAACGACAACGACAAAGTTTCCTACGATATCGTGGAAGACCGTCGCGGAAAAAAGGCTATCAATGTCAAGCTTATATAAGTAATACATTGCACTACCTTAAAAAGCTTCCTTCGGGAAGCTTTTTTTATGCCTGCAATTAAAACCCTAATTTTGCGCCTGAAATATTACACTCTAAACACTCCGGGCATTTCATGAATATTCTACAGGTTGAGCATCTTTCAAAGAGTTTTGGCGAAAAAGTTCTTTTTCATGATATAAGCCTTGGCATCAGCAAAGGGCAGAAAATCGCCCTTATTGCCAGGAACGGAACCGGTAAGACCACGCTGATGAACATCATTGCAGGCCAGGATGCTGCCGATGAAGGCCGCGTCACGATCCGCCGCGATACACGCGTTGCCTACCTGAGACAGAATCCGCAGTATGAAGCTTCGAAAAGTGTACTTGATATCCTGTTTACCGGCGATAACGAATTCATGAATGCCATCCATGATTATGAGGAAGCCCTTGAGAGGTTCAGGCATGAACACAGTGAAGCCCATCAGCGCGCCCTTGACGCCGGTATGGCCAGGATGGATGCCATACAGGCCTGGGATTATGAGTCCAAAGTCCGTGAAATTTTAGGACGTTTCGGGATCAGCGACCTCTCCAAACCGGCCGGGGACCATTCAGGCGGACAAATAAAAAAGATTGCGCTGGCCGGCGCCCTTATCGGCACCCCTGACCTTCTGCTCATGGATGAGCCCACCAACCATCTTGATTTTGAAATGATCGAATGGCTCGAAGAATATCTTTCGCGCGAATCGCTCACCCTCTTCCTGATTACGCACGACAGGTATTTCCTGGATAATGTCTGCGACTCAATTGTAGAACTGGAGCAGGATTCTTTATGGCAATACAAGGGCAATTATTCCTACTACCTGGAGAAGAAAGCTCTAAGGCAGTCGGCCGAGGAGCAGGGACTCGAAAAGAACACCAACCTGTACAGGACCGAACTCGAATGGATCAGGAGAATGCCGAAGGCCCGGGGAACAAAGAGCAGAGCCCGCATCGAAGCGTTCGACGAATTGAAAGAGAAAGTAAGCCGGAAGCCGGAAGAAAAAACGATAAAATTCAACGTCAATGCTAATCCGCTTGGCGGAAAAATCATTGAAGTAAATAATATCTGTAAGAAGTTCGGCGATAACACTATCATCGACGACTTCTCCTATATCTTTAAAAGAGGGGAAAAAATCGGGGTGGTAGGTTTGAACGGCGCCGGAAAATCAACGCTGCTCAACATCATCAGCGGAAACATGCGGCCCGATAAAGGCAGTGTGGTTACAGGTCAGACCGTGGTGACGGCATATTACACCCAGGAGGGGTTGCAACCCGTCGAGGATAAACGCGTTATCGATATCGTGAAAGATGTAGCCGAGGAGATCGTAATGAAAAAAGGGAGCCTGTCGGCTGCGCAATTCCTTTATCAGTTTAATTTTTCATATGCGGTTCAGCATGCTTATTTCAGCGCCCTGAGCGGAGGAGAGAAACGCCGTTTGTACCTGTTGCTGCAATTGATGCGGAACCCAAATTTCCTGATCCTTGACGAACCTACCAACGACCTTGACATTTTCACCCTCCAGGTACTCGAAGAATTCCTCGGCGATTTCCCGGGGTGCCTGCTTATTGTATCTCACGACCGTTTCCTGCTCGATAAGTTATGCGATCATGTTTTTGTTTTCGAAACAGAAGGCCGGATCAAAGATTTCTATGGCAATTATACGGCTTATTATCGTTATCGGATCCATGAACTAAAGAAACAGCAACAGGCCAGGAACCAGCTACGGGAAGCGGAGGTCCATCCGGAAAAAGAAAAAAAGGCTTCAAATAAACCCACCTATAAACAAAAACTGGAGTTCGGAACGCTTGAAGACGAGATCAGCCGGTTAGAAAAGGAAAAGTCGGAAGTGCTGGCAGCATTGAATGGCGGCCAGGCGGAATCTACCGTTTTACAGGAATTATCGGTACGGTATGGCGAACTGGAACAACTGATCGAAGAAAAGACCCTGCGCTGGATGGAACTCGGCGAAATCATGGACACCTAAAGGTTAAAAGAAGTGGCTCCTGGGAAGCATTCTCCGGCTTCCCTGATTCCTGAAAGGCACATAAAGAAAAAGCCGGATATCACCGGCTTTCTCTTTGAGAACTTATAACGGGATCAGCCCTGAGCCAGCATAACAGGCATAACAAGCATCAGGATATCTTCGTCCTTGTTTTCATTGTTAACAGGAAGGATTATTCCGGCACGTGTAGGGCCTGCCAGATTAAAGCAAATCTCATCGGATTCGAGGTTTGTCACCATATCGAGCACAAACTTCGAGTTGAAGCCAATTTCCATATCCTCTCCGTCATAAGTGCAGTTCAGGCGTTCAGAACCTTCGTTTGAATAGTCAATATCCTCGGCTGTCATTACCAGCTCCTGGCCGCTGATTCTAAGACGGATCTGATGTGTGCTTTGATTTGCAAAAGGCGAAAGGCGCTTCACGGCGTTAATGAAAACCTGGCGGTCAACGGTGAGATGGTTTTGGTTGTCGCGCGGAATAACAGCTTCATAAGCCGGGTATTTGCCTTCAATCAGTCTGCAATAAAGCCTGACATTCTGGAATTCGAAGGCGGCATTCGTAACGTTATATTCCACCGTCACCTGGGCAATATCAGTAGCCAGGAGGTTTTTCAATACGTTCAGCGGTTTGCGCGGCACTATGAAACTGGCCGAATCTTCGGCTTTGGCATCGGTGCGGCGGTAACGAACCAGTTTATGCGCATCGGTAGCAACAAAAGTAAGGTAATCGGGAGTCAGCTCAAAGAAAACGCCCCCCATCGCCGGACGCAGTTCATCGTTTCCGGTAGCGAAGACGGTTTTGTTAATCCCGGCAGCAAGAAGATCGGATGGCATCTCAATCCTGGCGGTTTCCGTAAGTTCCGGCAGTTTGGGATAATCCTCGGCATTATGGCCGGTAAGATGATATTTCCCGTCGCTTGAAACAATTTCAACAGCCTGTAATGCCAGGTCGATGGAAAAAGTGAGCGGAACATCAGGCAGGTATTTCAGGAAGTCGAGCAGCAGTTTTGCCGGAATGGTTATGCTTCCGGGCTCTTCCAGCATAGACGGCTCCAGTGAAATGACCATTGTTGTTTCAAGGTCTGTGGCAGTAATGTTTAATGCAGTATCCGTAAGTTCGAACATGAAGTCATCGAGGATCGGAAGTGTATTACTGCTGTTGAGCACGCCGCTCAGCGACTGAAGCTTCCTCAACAAGGTCTGGCTATTGATTATAAATTTCATAACCTATTTTATTTCAATTAATTAAAACGATCTTTGTTACACAGGTAAAAGTATGAATCTTAAACGAGAAATGAAAGCACCCCTCAACGATTTTTCAACAGGTAATCAACAGGAAGAAAAGAATCATGGTTGGCGATAGCGGTTAAAAGCTTGTCTGCTTTATACTTGCCGGTATGCAGCCTGTTTAAATGCTGAATGTCTTCACTCATGCTTCACCGGTCCGGTTCCCGGTTTTAGCTTCTTCTCACGGCTTTTTCTTCCACAGTTTCAGTTTGGACTCCTCTCCCCTGATCAGCCTGCGGATATTTTTATGATGTGTAACAGGGATAAATACGGCTATCAGAATGGACAATACAATGATGGCCATTGACTTTTCGTGAAAAATGAAAAATGAGATAAACGGCAGAAGAATGGCGCTGGTAACGGATGCCAGCGAGACATAACCGGTTGCCAAAAAGACGGTAAAAAACCATACCAGGACAATCCAGAAAACTTTCGGAAACAGCGCTACAACTACTCCAACCAGGGTTGCAACTCCTTTTCCTCCCCTGAATCCGGTATATACCGGGAAAACATGCCCCAAAACCGCCATCAGGCCTGCTAAAATTTTATAATAAACCAGCCGTTCACCCGAAAATAAACTGCCGGCAAATAATGCAGACAACGCCACGGCGCCCCAACCTTTCAGGGCATCGAGCAGTAAAACAATTATTCCGGCTTTTACGCCAAGGACGCGTATTGTATTGGTAGCGCCAGCATTATGACTGCCTTCATCGCGAACATCAACACTGAAAAATGCCCGTCCGATCCAAACCGACGAGGAAAACGAACCCATCAGATAAGCGATAACCGCTCCAGATACAATCGGAAAATATGATATCATGGCCAAATGTAACTATTTTTCTGGAGGTAAAAATGGCCCTTCCTCTCTTTTAGGCCCAAACCCACCTGCTTAGCATAAAAAATCCGGGTAACAGGCCTGGTCCGGATAATTCCCCGGTTCGTTCAACAGGAAACCAGAGGGCGGGCATCCGACATGTACTGCGCCCGAAATGAAATAAGAACCGGCCCGGCAGCCTGCGGGCTGGTTGTTGCTGTAAAATGACGGGGTTCGGATTCCGATGGATATTTCTTCCATCTATTCCCCGAAAGCCTGTTTCATCTTACGCAGGAAAGATCCTTTCTTTTCGTTGTTGGAAACGATGAACTGATAGCTTCGTTGCCCGTCACCCGATTTAATCGTGCGGTCTTTTTCGTCCAGTCCGACCAGTTTATCATTAAAATCCTTATTGGATGAAATAGCCTGCATGATGCCATTGGTATAACTGAAATAATACCAATGCCGGTCTTCGAGTTCGAAATAGAACGTGAACATATCGCCGGTCCGGCGTTTCCCGATTTCCAGGTACGATTCCACATATTTGTTTACCATTTCTTTACCCAGGCTCATAATACCGACCGGTCCCTTCCCGACAAATGACCTCAGCTCCGGATTCCATGCCAGTTTCATTTCTGAAAGCATCAGCGTATGGTTCAATTCTTCCGGGAATTTCCTGAATTGCCCGTAAGAGGTTAGCTCTGCCATCTGTTTCTGAGCCATGGCGGTATCCAGAAATTCATATAAGGGAAAACTATAGGAAGTCGCCACAACGTCCATGCCTTTCAGATCGGCGATTTTCAGGTCGGTTGAGAAAACCTTGAGCGCTTCTTCGGAAAAGAAGAAATCGAAGGCTGTTGTAACCATGAAAGTAGCTGAATCAGGAATCATAAAATAGGCGCCTTTGCCGGCTGATTTCATGGTCAGACGGCCCATATCCCCGACCAGATTAATTTTGCCACTTCCTTCAAGAATACATTGATTTGTATTGAAAGCCAGCATATTGCCAGGTTTGGAAACGTCTTCCAGTTTTTCTTTCGGAGCAATCCGGTACTCTCTTCTCAACGTATCGAATATGAGATATCCGGTAGCCGCTATGATATCCTGGTCGTTGATGTTCTGCGGCTTCTCGAAGAATGCCGGCAACAGCCCCTGCTTGGTTGACGAATACAGTATTGAGGTGCGGAGGTTTCCGTTTCCCCTGTTTTCCATATCGTTACTGACCGGAATCATGATATTCGCAGGATCGATCTTCGCATTTATTTTAATCCATTCATGACCTAATGCTTCACATTCATGCACAAGATTGAAGGTCCCCTGGAAGCTTAACATTTTATCGGGCGCATTTAATTCGATATCGCCTTCGAAGCCAAAATGATTGCTCAATTTAAAATTGTCGGTTTCCGTTACCGTGGCAGTAGCATAGGTTTGCCGTTCCGAATTCACGTTGATAGTGCTCATCTGCAGGGTCTGAAGGTCGCCGTCGGCGGGAACATAATCGTAAAGGCCTTTTCCGCCGTAATGGTTTTTGGAACTGATCACGACATCGGCATTATACAACTCATGGTATTTTGTATCGGTATTGGCCAGGATGGTTGTGCCTTTGAGCTCATTCATCACCCCATCCCTGCCAATGGTCACCTCTCCGTTTACAGGAAAAATGGCGGCATCGGCCACCTTGATAATTCTTGCATCAAGAACTTGTAAAACATTGGATGTCAAGTCATAATTTGCCCGCATGGCAAAAAAGCTCAACGAATCCTGTGCGTAATCGCTTGAAATGAACCTGTCATCACCGGATGGAATATTGAGCAACTGATCCCTGTTCATCCGGTGATAAGCATCTTCGGTAAAGGTTGTTTTGGTCAGGAGTTGCAATACTTTCTTATCCATCATCCAATCAAAGCCATCAACAAGGCTGACATATTTATTGACCGGGAATTCCATCCTGGAGCCCTTGCCGGAAGCCGTAAAATGTCCTAAACGTTTATCAAAATCGATATCGGTGCGAAAGACATGAACACTGAGCACCTGCGATTTATGGTCAGGGGTGTACAGCGCGAAATCCGATGTATCGGAAGTGAAGGCATTGTTAATGAAATCGTAACTGTTTGAATTGACCTGGGCATCTTCAAAGGTCATTTTTCCCCGGCCTCTTAGCCCTTCCGGAGTAAGCGCCAACGAACCGGACAGCAACGCGTGGTTGTTGAAAAGGCTGATGCTGTCGCCAGGCAGGTTGCTAACCGTCATGACATCTTTTCCGGGCAACCACTTCACTCTTGATTCCCTGATAGCCACTTGAGGATATCGGGCAGAAGCAACTGTTTCTTTCAGGTTGAAATTCTTGAGTGTTGCAGAAGTGGAATCAGGCGTAAAGAGGAAATCGCGTGATTCGGAAGTCGAAGCCAGGTAGGTTAGCTTACCCGATCCACGCAAGCCGTTGTTACTCAGCTTCAATGTATCGCTGTATACCCCCGAGCCGGCATAGACCGGCAAACCGCCTGCCGGTAGCTTTTTTATGAACCCCAGCGAATAGTCTTCCTGTACCCTGAGCGGTTCGTCAATAACCGGGAACATATCGCCGGTATTCAGGTGGCCTTCAAATTTCAGGTTTGCCGTCGGTAAATGATTCAGGCTGTCCATAATGTATGGATCGACACTGTAATAAAATTTATCACGCTTGTAAACTCCCTGCACCGTGCTCTTTTTATCGAAATAAACATAGGAGATATCCTTGCTCTCAAAAACGGGGAAATTTTTCAATGACTTTTTCCCCGACTTGTTTCCCGGATCATCGATCTGAAGGTCGCCGCTCATATCCGAGATGACATTTTTGACCCGGATTAACGGCTGGTAACCGTTCAGATCAGGATGCCAGGCATACACATACATCGCCATTGAATCGATCTTGGGAATGTTCATGCGGAAATGGTCATAATCAAAAGAACACTCGTTGGAATAAAATTCGAAAAAACCGGCATGAACACGCCCTGTAAATGTAAAATCACGATTTTTTTTCATCACGATTTTACCATCGCGGGGTACGACATAAACATATTGGGAATCGCTGAGCATTACCTGCCTGACGCCATACAGGGTCAGGTCAAGGGACTTCAGGTCAAGGATGGCATTACTTCCTTTTTCAACGGTGGAATAGAACTGTAGGATATCGTAATCCTTGAACCCTCCGCGGGCTGCCAGGAATTCATTTAAACGGGGTTTAACCGTAACGAAATCGTTATCCATGTCATAAATGATAAAACCGGCATTGGCCAGCCTGATCAATTGTACCCTCACCTGTTCCAGCGGCATCCTGATATAATCGGCATACTCATCGGCATAAAAACGATCGGTAGAATGCTTGCGGATATAGGTTGATACCAGATTTGCCGGATTAACTTCATCCATACCCTGCATCCGGTCGTACCGATATTGTGAAAAGAAATCGGCCGATTCAAAAAGCGCATCGCCTTTGCTCCTGGGGCCCCGTATCGCTTCCAGGCTGAGTTTATCATCGTCCATTTTCCAATAGATAGCTTCGGGATACATATCAACCAGGTGATAGCTGTTAAAAAACGGGCTTTGCGAGAGGCCTTCCTCCATGCGTGTGAAAACAAATTCATCATTGGACTTGATGTACCTCACCAACAATCCGGGATGGTAAATTGAATCATTGCCGATAAAAATCGTTGCATTGGCCCTGTTTGCCACAAAGCGGTCAGGCCTGATTACAAATTCGCCGGATCTCAGTTCAATGAACGGAAGGTTGTTTCGTTGTACGTGGATTATCGCCGTGGATTTATTTACGCCACCGCCCAATACTCTTGCTCCTTCCATGGCAAATCCGCCTTCATAATCGATATTCCTGAACAGGTTGTGAATGTATAGGTCACCGGCATATGCCGTAAAACGGGGATAAGAAGCTCGTTCAGGGGCTACATCCGTAATAACCCTCTCTTCGAACCTTCCGGCTAATGCATAGGCAAAATAGCCCCGGTGCACAAAAGATACCGTATCAGCCGAATAAGATGTAGTTCGAAGATTGATCCGGTATGTTGAAAGTTCTGCAAAAACGCTGTCGCGTCCAAGCCCTGTGCGGTCCCAGTATACTTTTCCTCCATTCCCTAACCATTGCTGTGTAATGGGAAAATAGAGCCCCCTGGTATCGTAAATATTTGTACTGTCGCCGCGTACGATGCAGCTTAATGTTGCCGATGAGAACCTGAATACGGGCACGGTATCAAAATCAAATTCAAAGCGGGCATCCCTCATACGCCATGCTTCTGTGTTATTCAGCCGGAATGCATAATCGGCGAGCAGCAGATTCGTCTGGGTGAGATAAGCCGCCAGATTTTGTGCACTGTTTTTCCCCTCAAGGCAATAGTTAACGCTGAGATAATGTGTATCGAAAGCCTTTGCGGGGATATTCCGCCTTACCATCAGTGAGATGCTTTTCAGATACTCTATAAAATGCGGGGCCACCTTGAACTTTTGTTCAAGCATGGCGTTGCAGACCGACTGAACCTGTTTTTTTTGCGCCGGTGTCAGCAGGTTTGAAGTCCAATGATAGGTAAAATCCGATAATACATCCCGCGCTTCTTTTGCATCGCCTTCCCCGACGGTGGCAAAAAAAGCCGTAAGATCGCCGACAAATTTCGATGTATCTGCCGAAAAAGTCTTCGCTGGTTCCTCCTGGGCATCCACAAAACCCGCAGTCAACAGGAATATAAAAACGCAACAAAGCCTTTTCCGGTTCATCTCCGATTAATTTAGGATCATCGTTTGATAAAACAAGCCGCTACCCATTTGTTTTCTTCACGGTCAGACAATAGTTCCAACCCCGATTCGCGGGCGCGTTGCGAAACAGAATCAAGATCGCCGGCGTAAAAACCACTCATGACCAACAATCCTCCCGGATCAAGGCATGCTGAATATGCCGGAATGTCCCGGAGCAGGATATTCCGGTTAATATTGGCCAGGATTATGTCATAGCGCTTTTTCTCCAGCAGACCGGCATCTCCCAGGTATACCCCGATATCAGTGATGTTGTTGTTAGCGATATTCTCTATCGAATTGTTATAGGCCCATTCGTCGTTATCGATAGCTGTCACCGGATTGGCGCCTGATTTGCGTGCAAGAATGGCCAGCGCTGCTGTGCCGCATCCCATGTCAAGCAAGCTTTTATTCTCCATGTCAAGCTCCAGTATATACCTGAGCATGAGTCTCGTTGTCTCATGATGGGCGGTGCCAAACGACATTTTCGGCTCAATAATGATTTCCAGGGGAATTTCATCCCTTTTCGGATGAAACGGCGCCCTGATGATTAGTTTGTCGTCAATCACAACCGGGCTGTACCCGCTTTCCCAAAGGGCATTCCAGTCCCTGTCCCTGATAAGTTCTGTTTCGTAGCTGGCGAACCACCGGATGATCTGATCCCCTGAAAGGCTGCTGATACATTCTTCCGTATACCCTGCGACAGGAATATAGGCTTTCAGGACGTTATCCTCTTCGATGAAACTCTCGAAGCCAATATCGCCTAACATGGCGACAAGCATATCGCCTGCATCATCAACAGGTTTCAGCCTGAACCGAAATTCATAATAATCCATAACATGCTGTTTTTTACCGTATCAGGACTTCCTTGTTATTCGCTGAATGAATTTACAATGGTCACAAAGTCTCCGGCCTTGAGCGAAGCCCCGCCGATCAAGCCGCCATCAACATCCGGCTGTGAGAAGAGTTCAGCGGCGTTTCCGGCATTACAACTGCCGCCATACAGAATATTGATTTTATCTGCCACGTCATCCCCAAATTTCGAACCTATCAGGCCCCGGATAAAGGCATGCATTTCCTGTGCCTGAGCGGGAGTGGCCGTTACGCCTGTTCCAATGGCCCAGACCGGCTCGTAGGCGATGATGACCGTAGAAATCACATCCGCATCCAGGTGAAATAAAGCTTCGCTTATTTGCTGGCGGACCACTTCAAAATGATTTGATTTTTGCCGCTCGGCCAGCACTTCGCCGCAACAATATATGGGAACCAGGTCGTTCGCCAGGGCAAGGTCAATTTTTGCTTTGATCACAGCATCAGTCTCTCCGTAATATGTTCTGCGCTCGGAATGTCCAAGTATGACATGGGTAATCCCCATCGAACTAATCATCGGTGCTGATATTTCACCGGTATATGCACCTTTTTCATGGTCGTTGATATTCTGGGCCCCGACAAAAAAGTCGTTTTCAACGCCTATATCACTGGCCATTTCCAGGTACGGGGAAGGCGGGCAGATGATGATCATCGTATCATTTTTCCCGCGTTCGTTCAGCAGGTCGGTTATTTCGTATAACAGATCCTCGGCTTCCTGGAACGTCGTGTTCATCTTCCAGTTACCTGCTACAATTTTGTTTCTCATGGTTCAATGATTTTATTAGTTAATTCAATCTATTAATTTCATTTTTAAGCAATTATGAATACTTGATCCTTGGATCAAGCAGCCCGTATGCCAGGTCGACCAAGATGTTGATGATGACCAGGAACACGCTGATACATAAAACGGCGCCCATCACAACCGGGAAATCGAATTTTTCGAGGGCATCTACAATGACGACGCCGATGCCTTTCCAATCGAAAACATATTCGATAAAAACTGCACCTGCAATCAGCGATGCAAACCAGCCTGACACAGCGGTCAATACCGGGTTCATTGCATTTTTAAGCGCGTGCCTGACAATAATCTTTCGTTCACTGAGGCCTTTGGCGCGCGCAGTGCGGATATAATCCTGCCCGAGGACATCCAGCATCGAACTTCTGGTTAACTCGGTGATGATAGCCAACGGCCTGATGGCTAAGGTAAAAACAGGCAGTATCAGGTTTTTTAGACTGATATATTCCCCATTCCCGAAATCATCGACACTGTATAGGCTGCCGAACATGCTAAGTCCGGTAATATCCGACAGAACAAAGGCGAATATCCACGCTATGAGTATGGCGGCAAAGAAGGACGGCAACGACATGCCGAGCACCGACAGCAACAGTGCTGTCTTATCGAACCAGGTATCCTTGTGCAGGGCGCTGAAGATGCCGATTAACAATCCGGCCAGTGTAGCAAGCAGCATTGCGACAGTCGCCAGGATGATAGTCGGAACAAAAGCGTCGGCAAGAATTTCAGAAACAGGTCGCTTGCTCTGGTATGAACGCCGGAGGTAAGGTTGTTTCAACACCAGTAAATGAGCGTTGCCAATATTAAACAAAGGTATCGCTGATGCGTATTTTTCCGGATCAAGAAACCAGTAACTGCCGGAATTTGCACAGTTATGGACTGAGATCGGGGAAATATCATTCAGAAAGTTAAAATACTGGACCGTCAGCGGTTTATCGCGCCCGAGATCACGGTTGATGGCTTGAACGGATGCAAGGTCGGCGCGTTGCCCCAGGATCATCCTGGCCGGATCGCCGGGCAGCGTATTGAAAAGCACGAAAATAAGCGTAATAACGCCCAGTAAAACCAGGAAGCCATAAAACAGTCTTTTGAGCGTATATCGCAACATAGAAAAGGCCAGGTGTTATGACGGTTCTTTTTGGGTCAGAAATTCGGCTTTGAACTTTTCGTAATCGGGTAAATCGCGCCAGTTCCATTTGTCAATGATGATTCCGTTTCTGAGTAACATAATCCCTGGATTTGAGCGGACCATGGTTTTCAGAACAATGTCATCCGACTGGTAAAACGCTATTGATAGTTTGTTCCTATGGACAAAGTTTACAATATCCGCAGGCTCCGAGGCAACCAGCGCTACCGATGACACGCCGTCACCGGCTGCTTTGAGGCAAAATTTATCGATTGCGCTGAAGGCTTGGCTGTTTGCGGACGAAAGGTCATAGGCATTCACAATGAGTTGAAATTCAGGATTCCTGGTAACAGTTTCCGTAAGGATATTCCCGAGCGTATCGGTTATAACCAATGACTTGCCATAGTATGTATTCGGGTCTTCAACACGCTGGGAAACAAATACCCATTGAGCCATCCAGGTGCTGTCGTCAAAAGGATAATTCGGCGACAGGAATTCTTTCTGTTCCCCTGTGGCATTATTCCGGTATGTCACAAAATATTTCACCGGAACCGGATTTTCGGCATACAGTTTATGCCCTTTTTTCCATTCGGTAAAGTCAATCACCGGAAGATGACGGTAACAATATACCGAAAATGAAATAAACAGCGCTGCCACTATCCCTGTAATCATCCATTGGGCAGAGGGAGAAAAGCCGTTGCTGAACTTTTTCCTGTAACTGAATACAATAATGGCAAGCACTATAAGGACAATGTTCTTGTAAAAAGTCTGCCAGTTTGTAAGTATAATGGCATCCCCGAAACAGCCGCAATCGGGAACCGGATTATAGACGGCATCAAAAAACGTTAGTACCGTGAAAAACGACATCATCAGCAACAGTAACCAGGATGCCGGTTTCATACGTAATTTCAGCAACAGCATGACGCCGATTGATAATTCGAGGGCGCAGGCCATGATGGCGAGAGTTAAGGCGAGGGGTATGGCCCAGTCCATGTGATAGGCAATAAAATAGTCCTCGATTTTATAGGAAAATCCCAGCGGATCTACACCTTTAACAAATCCGGAAAACAGAAAAACACAAGCTGTAAGCAGTCGGCTGATGTTGGCAAGTATCTTCATATTTTAAAATAGCGTTAATTAACAAACAGTTTATTTTTGGTCATTCAGTTGAATCAGGGCAAAGACGGAGTAATTGATAATATCCAGGTAGTTTGCATCCAGGCCCTCGCTGATCAGGGTAACCCCGTTGTTATCTTCAATTTGCTTGATGCGGAGAAGTTTCATCAGGATAATATCGGCTAACGAACTGACCCGCATCTGGCGCCAGGCTTCCCCGTAATCGTGATTCTTATCCGTCATCAGCGATTTGGCCTTGGCGGCATTGGTATTATACAGTGTTTCAACCTTTTCAGACTCCATACGGGCTTCTTCCGATGAACCCAGTTCCAATTGAATCAGGGCCATGATCGAATAGTTTACAATCCCCATAAATTCCGGGCATATTCCTTCCCCTACCCTGCTGTGCCCTTTTTCCTGTAGGCTGCGGATTCTGCTGGCTTTGATATAGATTTGATCGGTGAGCGAAGAGGGACGCAGAATTCGCCAGGCAGTGCCATAATCATGCATCTTATCAAGGAAAATCCTGCGACAGGAGTCAATAACGGCGTCAAATTGTTCCGACGTCCTAGCTGCCATAGAATCAATATCTTTGTGGTGGATCATAAACAGATGTTTATATGCTTGAAATGAAGCCTAAAAATACGGTTTTTCCACATTCCAGAACGCTGAAATGCGGCGATAAATTGCTTAACCTGTCGGAACCGGTAGTTATGGGCATCCTAAATGTCACGCCCGATTCATTTTACGATGGCGGAAAATATAAAAACCTGGACGCATGCCTGGCCCATGCTGACCAGATGATTGCCGAAGGAGCCAAAATCATTGATATCGGCGCTGTTTCAACCAGGCCAGGCGCTCCCGAGGTTACCGAGAGTGAAGAACTGCAAAGGCTGCTACCTGTCCTGAATGAACTTGTGAAGCGTTACAGCCGGATTATTTTCTCCATCGATACTTTTCGTTCGTCGGTTGCCCGGGCAACGGCTGCGTGTGGCGCCAACATGATCAACGATATTTCAGGCGGCGACCTTGATGAAAACATGTTTGCCGTGATGGCCGGATTGCCTGCTTCTTACGTGCTGATGCACATGCAGGGAACTCCGGCAACTATGCAGGTAAATCCGGTATACCGGGATGTTGCAGGTGAAGTTTTCGACAGCCTTCAGGCAAAACTGCAAAAACTTCAGGAAATGGGCGTCGGTTCAGTTGTTATCGATCCCGGGTTCGGATTCGGAAAGACCATTCAGCATAATTACGAACTGCTCCGTAACCTCCATCGCTTTGCTGAACTTCGATGCCCGGTGCTTGTCGGTGTTTCAAGGAAATCAATGATTTATAAATTATTAAACATATCGCCCAACGAAGCGCTGAACGGCACAAGCATCCTGAATACCCTGGCTTTGCTTAAAGGAGCTGACATCTTAAGGGTACATGATGTAAAAGAGGCTGTGGAAACCATAAGCATCGTGAACGAATACCTGAAGGCCGGTAAATAAGTATATTTGCACAATTCATTTGTTGTTGTAAAACTGATTTTATGTTGTCATTTCTCTCGGTGCGGGTCCTGGATATCGTGGATATTCTGTTGGTAGCCCTTCTGTTATACTGGTTGTACCAACTTCTGAAAGGGACTGCCGCCGTCAATATTTTCCTGGGGATACTCGCTATCTTCGCCCTTTGGCGTGTAGTGAAAGCATTGGGAATGGATTTGCTGAGCGACCTGCTGGGAGCTTTTATCAGCGTGGGTTTTATTGCTTTCATTGTTGTTTTCCAGCCCGAGATACGTAAGTTTCTACTGGCTATCGGTTCTCCCGGATTTTTCAAAAAGACAAGTTCGCGGTTTCTCTTCTGGAAGATAAAGCTGGAAGATGAGAACCTTTCGGATATAGACCCCGTGGTTCAGGCATGCCAGCGCATGGCTATGACGAAAACCGGCGCTCTTATTATAGTCTCACGAAAAAATGACCTGACCGAATTCACGGAGACCGGCGTTGCCATAGATGCTACGATTACCGACCCCTTGATCGAGAGTATCTTCTACAAGAACAACCCGCTGCACGATGGGGCGATGGTTATTTCGCTGAACCGTATTAAAGCGGTACGGTGCATCCTCCCGGTATCTTCCAGTTCGGACCTGCCAAATGATCTGGGCTTGCGTCACCGGGCGGCGCTGGGCGTTTCGGAACGCACCGATGCCATTTCCATCATCGTTTCGGAGCAAACAGGAAATATATCCTATTGCAGGGATGGACAGCTTTCGGTCGATATAAAAGCTGCCGGATTAAGGAACATGCTGCTGAACGACTTTAGTCCCGCGGTAAAGTAACCGTCAGAATAAGTATAAACCCTGTTAATCAGGGGCTTTCCGTTCAATTTACTTTTCCTGCACTACCGCAGCACTGTCGGCTTCCTTCTTTTCAAAATCGCGTACAATATCTTCGGCCGGCCGGCCCAGGTATTTCAGCGACATTTCGGCATCATCGGCAAGCGGATGCCCGGGATATTTGGCAATGAATTCCCGGTAAATACTACCGGCTTTTGAAAAATCGCCGAGAGCGTTTTCGTAAATAAAGCCTTGCATGAACAGGCATTCACCAACCCTTGAAAAAGAAGGATAATCTTTCTCAACCTGCTGAAACAGCGAAATTGCCTTTGACGGTTTATTGAAGCTCAGGCACATTCCTCCGGCCCTGAAAAGATACTCAGGGGCCAGTGTGTCTTTCGGATACTTTGAAGCGTATTTACTGTAAGCCTCTACCAGTTCGTTGATTTTTACCGTATCGGCAGGCGATTGCTCTTTAACTTCCTTCTCAAGTTTTGCGATTTTTGCCGACATTTTTTCAGGTGATGAGCCACACGAGGAGAACAGCAAGATGAGCAGGATCGCAAATGTTCCTGAAATGATTTTTTTCATTGTTCTGACCAATATTATTTACAGGTTTTATCAGTATTTCTTCTTTTGGGGAAATATCATTTTGTATGAAACATCAATGTTCCCCCTTGAAATGTCATTCAATTTCCGCTTGAGCATCATCTTACGAAGTGGATGAATTTTATCGACAAATAATTTTCCTTCCAGGTGGTCGTATTCATGCTGAATAACCCTGGCTATAACGCCTGAATACCATTCATCATGTTCAATAAACTGTTCATCACGATAAATAATGTGTACATCGGCCGGACGAAGTACGTCTTCATGAATATCCGGGATACTCAGGCATCCTTCATTAAAGGCCCATTCTTCTCCTTTTTCCCCGACGATGCGCGGGTTGATAAAAGCTTTTTTAAATGTTGACGCTTCAGGATGTTCTTTGCCATATGGCGTTGCATCGATCACAAAAATTCTTATCTGCCTGTTTACCTGGGGGGCCGCCAAACCAACTCCGCTGGAATAGTACATGGTTTCATACATGTTGGCGATCAGTTCGTTCAGTCCTTCATACTCAGGAGTAATATCCAGTGAAATTTTACGGAGGTTAGGATGTCCGTATGCTACAATCGGTAAAATCATAAATTAAACGTCCTTGTTTTTATCATAAACGGGGTAATATCCCGGAAAGTTCATCAATCCATTCCTTTTCTTTCAAGGTAGCTTTGCAGAATGATCGCTGCGCTTACCCTGTCAATCAGCCCCTTATCCTGCCTTTCCTTTTTCTTCGCTCCTGAATGCAGGATGGTCCGGCTTGCCATTTTACTGGTAAACCGCTCGTCGACCCTTTCGACCGGAATTCCCGGGAAAGTGCGGCTTAAAAGACGGACAAAAGGCTCGATAAATTCGGCGGAAGAGGAAGGTGAACCATTCATCTGAACCGCTTCTCCCACCACCAGCACATCAACTTTTTCCCTTTGGATATAATCCCGGAGAAAATCCATCACTTTTACCGTAGGGACCGTACAAAGCGGCGACGCGATCATTTGAAGCTCATCAGTGGCTGCAAGTCCCGTCCGCTTTTGTCCATAGTCGATGGCTATTACCCTGCCCATCTCATTTTTGCTGCAAAGTTACCCAGAAAATCAATTCGCCTGATAAGTTAACCTGCAAGGTTTTCAACTGATCACAGCATATTTTACATCTTTTCATGCACAATTCTTGCCTATCTTTGAGGGAGTACATTTTCCCCGATATGAATGAACTTAAAACACTGATTGACAACGCCTGGGTTGAGAGGAGCCTGTTGAAAAACGCTGAAACGCAACAGGCAGTTTACAGCGTCATTGAGATGCTCGATAAGGGCAGCCTTCGCGTAGCCTATCCGGAGTTGGATACCTGGAAAGTCAACGACTGGGTTAAAAAAGCTGTTATCCTGTATTTTCCGTTGCGGCAGATGGAGACGATAGAAGCCGGGCCGTTGGAATTTCATGATAAAATCCCTTTAAAGCATGGTTATGAATCATTGGGTATCCGGGTTGTTCCCCATGCCGTAGCCCGTTACGGAGCATATATTTCTCCGGGGGTTATCATGATGCCTTCTTATGTTAACATCGGCGCATGGATTGGACCCGGCACCATGGTTGATACCTGGGCTACGGTGGGCAGTTGCGCCCAGATTGGCGCCAGCGTTCACCTGAGCGGCGGGGTTGGAATCGGCGGTGTCCTTGAGCCTGTCCAGGCAGCCCCGGTCATCATCGAAGACCATTGTTTTATCGGATCCCGCTGTATCATTGTCGAAGGGGCGCGAATTGGGTCCGAAGCTGTTCTCGGGGCCAATGTCGTGATAACCGGCTCAACGAAGATCATCGATGTTTCGGGCAGCGAACCGGTTGAATATAAAGGCTATGTTCCACCCAGGTCGGTGGTCATCCCCGGTTCCATTGAGAAAGAGTTTCCGGCAGGCAGATACAACGTCACCTGCGCCCTTATCATCGGCAAACGCAAGCCTTCTACCGATTTAAAAACATCGCTTAATGAAGCGCTCCGCGAATACAACATCGCTTAACCAACTGATTTTTTTACTACAGCCCTAAACTCAAACCTTCTTGCCCCGATTTCTGATCATACAAACTGCATCCATCGGCGATGTCATCCTGGCAACAGCATTGCTTGAGAAACTGCACCATCATTTCCCTGATGCCGCACTCGATTTCATGGTAAAAAAAGGAAATGAAGCCCTTTTCGGGGAACATCCATTTATTAACGAGCTGCTGGTTTGGGATAAATCGGGAAACAAGTATCAGAACCTTTGGAAATTGCTGAAACAAGTGCGGGAAATACGTTACGACCGCATCATCAACCTGCAACGGTTTGCTTCGACCGGTTTATTTACGGTACTTTCCAAAGCCAGCTACACAGCAGGGTTCAACAAGAATCCATTTTCGAGGTGGTTCACCCATCAGGCTGAACATCACATCCCGGCAAAAGACGGAGCTCATGAAGTAGCCAGGAACCAGGCTCTCATCGCGCCGTTCACCGACAACCTGCCGGCAAGGCCCCGCCTGTATCCGACGGCATCAGATATTAAATGCGTTGAAGCCTATTCGTCGGACCGGTATATTTGTGTTGCTCCTGCGTCATTGTGGTTCACCAAACAGTATCCTGCCTCCCGGTGGATTTTATTCATCAAAGAACTTCCGGCAACGATCGGGGTCATGTTATTGGGATCAGGGGATGATAAAGATCTTTGCGACAATATCATCAACGAATCCGGTAAAGACCGTTGTTATAACCTGGCCGGTAAACTGACGCTGCTGCAATCCGCCGCCCTGATGAAAGGGGCCTTGATGAATTATGTGAACGACTCATCCCCCATGCACCTGGCCTCCGCCATGAACGCAAATATCACGGCAATTTTCTGTTCCACTGTTCCTCAGTTTGGCTTTGGCCCGCTCAGCGATAACGCATTTATTGTTGAAACCCCGCTCAGCCTTGCATGCCGTCCATGCGGACTTCATGGTCACCGGGAATGTCCCGAAAATCATTTTAACTGCGCAACCTCAATCGATACCCGTCAACTTCTCTCAAATTTAGCCTTATGAAAGACCCTGAATTTCAAGAAGATATTGAAAACGCCCTGAAAACGCTCCAATCGGGAGGCGTCATCTTGTATCCTACCGACACCATCTGGGGACTGGGATGCGATGCCACCAACCATAACGCGGTTGAAAAAATATATCGCATCAAACAACGGATTGAATCAAAAAGCCTGATTATCCTGATCGACTCTTTTGAACAACTGAACAACTATGTTGATAAAATTCCGGATGTAGCTTACGACTTACTGAAATGCATCGAAAATCCTGTAACTGTGATATACAGCAATGCCAAAAACCTGGCATCGAATGTTATCGCCGGGGATGGGACCATTGGAATCCGCATTGTTAAAGAAGAATTTTGCATTAACCTGATCAGCCGGTTCGGGAAACCTATTGTATCTACATCGGCGAATATTTCGGGTGAGGAATCGCCCGTAATTTTCAGCCATATTTCAAAGGATATCATCAGCAATGTTGATTACATTGTTAAATACCGACAGGAAACGTTTTCCCAGTCAAAGCCTTCAACTATTATCCGGTTAATGGAAACCGGTGAGTATATTATCATCAGGCAATAAACCTGGCTGCGCCTTTTCCGGCCCGCCAAAGTAATCCAGTGAGTTAAAATTTCATTATTTCGCTGCATCGTCGGCAGGAAAACCTGCGTCTGAAACCAGTATCAGAATTTCAGCCCTTACATCCGTTTTTGTGTGTCAAAACAGGCGTTTTGCTGAAATTTAACAGTAAAGGTATCTGCCGGATGATAGGTTTTATATATTTGTAAAAAGATACTTTCCCGAAAAAAACATACATCATGCTGACTAGTGAAGGAAACATGCTGATCGCCAAATCAGCCTCATTAAAGGAATTGTTTATCAGCCCAAAAATGGCAAACCGCCATGGCCTCATTGCCGGAGCTACCGGAACGGGTAAGACCGTTACCCTCCAGGTGCTGGCTGAAGCATTCAGCCTGAAGGGCGTGCCTGTGTTCATGGCTGATATAAAAGGAGACCTTTCCGGCATAAGCAATACCGGCGTTGATAATCCCAAAATTCTTGAAAGGGTTCAGGCTTTGCAGCTCCAGGGCTATATGCACCGGGGATTTCCGGTGGCCCTGTGGGATTTGTACGGTGAACAGGGGCACCCGTTGCGCACGACGATATCGGAAATGGGACCGCTTCTTCTGAGCCGGCTCATGAACCTGAATGATATCCAGAGCAGCGTTCTGACCATAATTTTTAAAATCGCCGACGATAACAACCTCCTTCTTCTCGACATGAAGGATCTGAAGAAGATGTGCGAGTATGTCGGAAATAACCGTGATCAGTTCATAACCGCATACGGCAACATTTCCGTTGCGAGCATCGGGGCTATCCAGCGCGAACTGATCACCCTTGAACAGCAGGGCGCCGATAAATTTTTCGGGGAACCCGCCATCGACATATTTGATTTCATTCAAACCGATTCGAACGGATTGGGACAGATCAACATTCTGGCCGCCGACAAACTCATGATGTCGCCCCGCGCTTATTCCACCCTCCTGCTCTACCTCCTTTCCGAATTGTATGAAAGGCTTCCTGAAGCCGGAGACCTGGATAAACCAAAGCTTGTTTTCTTTTTTGACGAAGCTCACCTGCTGTTTAATGAAGCGCCCAGGGTGCTCCTCGATAAAATAGAACAGGTTGTCAGACTCATCCGTTCAAAAGGCGTCGGCATTTATTTCTGCACACAAAACCCCATTGATGTTCCCGACGTTGTGTTGGGACAACTCGGCAACAAAGTTCAGCATGCGTTGAGGGCTTTCACTCCCCGCGACCAGAAAGCCGTTGCCACAGCAGCCGAAACATTTCGTCCAAACCCGGAAGTAAATGTTGAGCAGGTCATTACCGAACTGGGGGTTGGAGAGGCGTTGATTTCGTTCCTGGACGAAAAAGGCATTCCCTTACCGGTGGAGAGGGCAAAAGTGCTTCCTCCCCAAGCCCAGATTGGGCCGGTATCACCCGAGGAACGGTCACGTATCATGCGCAGCTCATTGATTGCAGGCGTATATGAAAAAGAAGTAGACCGGGAGTCGGCTTTTGAAATACTTCAGGCCCGTATTAATAAAGAGCAGGAACAAATAAGAATGGAAGAAGAACAGGAAAGGCTTGAAAAAGAAAGGATACAAGCTGAGAAAGAAAGGGTAAAAGCTGAGAAAGAAGCGGCGGCAGAAGAAAGACGCAATCATTCGAAAGGGGATATTTTTACCGACCTGACAAAAACTGTCGGGCGATCGGTTACCTCGACCATCGGAAGGGAAATTGGCCGAACCCTCATAAGGGGGTTGCTCGGCGGTTTGACCGGCCGTCGTTAACACCGGATTTCCCCTGGTTTTCAATCGCAGAAATCATTCGCGTGATTTCTGGTCCTTCAATTGGATTATGTTTGAGAAATTCTTGATTCATCCCTGCCGATATATCCTGCATTGTGATTAATTTCGCAATTCATTTTGTTCATCCACCTCTACATCCATCATTATGAAACTCGACAGAATCTTTGGCTTCCTTGTACCGAAAGACAAGAAGTTTTTCCCGTTGTTTATACAGGCAGGCGAAAACCTGGTGGTAGCATCGGAACTGCTGGTAAAGCTTATCCGTGAAAACGACATGCAAAAACGTGAAGAATTTATTGTCGCCATCAAGAAAGCCGAAAAAAACGGTGACAATATCACGCGTGACCTGATGGATGAGCTTAACAGCACTTTTATCACCCCGTTTGACCGTGAAGATATTCATGAATTAGCTTCGACGCTCGACAGCGTGGTTGATTTTATCCATTCCACATCCAAGCGCATCCATTTTTACAAATTACACACCTTCCCTCCTGAATTTGTTACCATCGCCGATCTTATTCACGATGCCAACAAGGAAATACTTAATGTGATCCGCGACATGAAAGATGTTGCCGGGCTTGCACGGCACAAAGACTCATGTATCAGGATCAGCGAAATAGAAAATGAAGTAGATGACATTTACCAGGCATTTCTGGCAGATTTGTTTGAGAATGAAACGAATGCCATTGACCTTATCAAAAAGCGCGACATTCTTGCTTCCCTTGAAAAAGCCATTGATAAGTGTGATGATGTCGGCGATGTTTTCTCCGGCATCATGATTAAGATGTCGTAATGCTGCCTTTCATTCTCTGCAACTCATCGGATTTCAAACAACACATCACTAATCAGTAAGCGGATGCCGAGCTTTACACTTTTAATCATCATAATAGTCCTCGCGTTCTCATTCGACTTCATCAACGGTTTTCACGATGCGGCAAACTCAATTGCCACCATTGTATCCACCAAAGTGCTCACCCCTTTTCAGGCCGTAATATGGGCGGCATTTTTCAATTTCCTTGCGTATGCCATCTTCGAACTGAATATTGCCGATACAATCGCTAAAGTTGTCGATACCAACGCCATTGATCTATACGTGATTCTTGCCGGGATCATTGCAGCCATAATCTGGAATTTGCTGACCTGGTACCTGGGCATTCCTTCAAGTTCATCGCATACCCTTGTCGGGGGATTTGCCGGCGCCGCCGTTGCCCACGCCGGCTGGGGAATTGTTCATACCGGGGTGATCGTAAAAATAGCCGCGTTCATCTTCCTGGCCCCCTTTCTGGGTATGTTCTTTTCATATGTCATATCCGTCACGCTGCTGAATATCTTGCGAAAGGCCAATCCCTATAAACTGGAAAAAGTATTTAAAAAGGTCCAGCTTTTCACTTCGGCCCTGTTCAGCCTGGGACACGGCGGCAACGATGCCCAAAAGGTGATGGGCATCCTAGCGGCAACGCTTATCGTTTATTTTCATGGCGCTGATCCTTCACAGATACCTCACTGGGCCCATATTACCCTTGTCAATGGCAAGATACATGCCGTACCCCACTGGATCGTGCTCGGATGTTATACTGCCATTGGATGCGGAACTCTGCTCGGAGGATGGAGAATCGTAAAAACCATGGGAAGCAAGATCACCAAACTCACCCCCTTCGAAGGAGTCGCTGCAGAAAGCGCCGGGGCTCTTTTACTGTTCGGGACAGAAGCTTTCGGCATCCCGGTGAGTACCACCCACACTATTACCGGCGCCATTATGGGCGTTGGCATGACAAAGCGCTTATCAGCCGTACGCTGGGGCGTCACCATCAACCTTCTCTGGGCCTGGATTCTTACGATACCCGTCTCGATGATTATCTCAGCCGCCGTATATTACTTGTTCCTGCTGATGAATTGGGCCATTTAATAAAAGTCGGACCCCCTTAATAAAAACGGAGGCCACCGCCTCCGTTTTTATTCGGGAACAACCGGAATGAACCGGGGCCGAAAGGTAATCCTGCAGCTACCTTTCGCCGAAAATCAACGACCCTATCCTTACCATGGTGCTTCCTTCCTCAATGGCAATCTCATAATCATTCGACATTCCCATCGAAATCTCCCGGAAAGCCGGATCATCGTTAAAATATGATGTTTTCAGCTTATCGAAATGGGATTTGAGCTGGCGGAATTCATTCCGGATGAGCTGTTTATTATCGGTAAATGTAGCCATCCCCATTATGCCGCATATCCTTACGTTCTGCATCCTGGCGGTATCCGGATTATTGAGCAATGCTGCCGCTTCTTCGAACGATAAGCCGAACTTTGTTTCTTCGGTTGCAATGTGAAATTGTAACAGGCAATTGATCACCCGGTTGATCTTTGCGGCTTCCCGGTTGATTTCAGATAAAAGTTTCAGACTGTCAACAGAATGGATGTACCCGACAAACGGAACGATAAACCTTACCTTGTTGGTTTGAAGGTGCCCGATAAAGTGCCAGGTAATGTCGGCAGGAAGGACAGCGCTTTTTGCGGTAAGTTCCTGAACCCGGTTTTCGCCGAAATCCCTTTGCCCCGCATCATACAACTCCCTGATCATTTCAACAGGCTTTGTTTTGGAAACAGCTACCATCCTGACTTTCCCGCCAAGGGCTTTGTATAAATTTTCGTAATTGCTTACAAGCTGCATATCTTACTATTATGAAAACGAATCCGGGAAATAACCGTTTTTCTTTCCCTGTTCAAAGTTAAGGAAACATCAACGACGCCGGCCAAAAAAATAATGGCTGATGGTTATCCTGAACCGCTTCAGCGATTCACATCGCCCATTACCGCATGATCATCCGGCGGGAATTATAAATTTAGGAATCCGGCTCCGGTTAAACAGAAACTTTCGTGACCTTTAAAATGGCAGCAAAAAAAACGCACAGAAGTCAATTAATCAAATCCTTATTCATGTTTACCATTCCGTTGTATACTATTTTT
>Ga0116170_10000358_pt1 | contig 48455 bp, 59 predicted proteins | sample AD_JPNHW1_MetaG_FD_89797 | JGI IMG/M metagenome (GOLD analysis project Ga0116170, IMG submission 89797) | Active sludge microbial communities of municipal wastewater-treating anaerobic digesters from Japan - AD_JPNHW1_MetaG | ecosystem: Engineered > Bioreactor > Anaerobic > Digestate | place... | reverse complement strand
TCCGCGGAGGACTACCGCCAGAGGCTATTTTGCATACTGTTTTACTTGAAGAACAGAGATGGATTGAAGGACGTTTTGCACCCCATGAAGGAGAGCATCCGGGCGGCCTTGAGGGGAGAGCATATCAAGGGCTATCCCGCAATGGAAGATATAGAAGAGCAGGCGGAGCTTTACGAAATAGACATTAAGCTTACAATTTCGCAAAGGGAGGAAAAATGAGCACTTCAGAGAAGCTTGAAGAAATTAACAGAATACTAAGAGAAAGCCTAGACAAAGATGATGTTGATCTGATTGATGCAATCTACGAGATACTGAAGCGGATCTAAAGAGCAGAGTTTTATGGAATCCCAAATATCGAGCCGTGAAGAGGTCGAGAAGATACTGAAAGGCCTGGGCGAGCGCCGCCCTCGCCTCAGTTTCCTGCTCCTTTCCAGTAGCTGCTTTAGGACATGTTATCTTGAACCTGGATCACATTTATATACATATTTGACCTAATTTAAAGAGAATGCCTTTAAGCCAGAACGACATCCGAGCGCTCGTCCTCATCACCGGATCCGAAGAGCCGGTAAACCCCGGCGCCCTCCAGGAGGAGCTGGGGCCTCGCAGGGAGACCGTCTCCCGGCTCATAACTCATCTGGTGGAAATGGGACTGGCAGAGCGGAGAGGGCGCGAGGTCGTCCTGGCCGGCACGCCCCCGGCAGAGGCCTTCAAGAAGCTCTACTTCAGCCACCGGGCCTCACCCCTGCATAAGATCCTCTCCCTGCGGCGGGTGGAGCTGCTCGCCAGGCTGGACCGGACCCCAAAGAACCTGGAGACCCTGGCCCTGGAGACCGGCATTCCCGGTGATACCCTGTACGGCTATCTGAAGGGCTTTCTCTGGGTGGGCGTGGTCAGCCGGTCGAAGCATGGCAAGGCCTATCTCTTCTCTTTCAACTACACCTTCTGGCCGGAGCTCAAAGAGTTCGTGACCTCGCTTCAGGAGTACCAGGTCCTGCGCCTCGTACCGCGTGAGGCCCTGCTCATCAAGAGCTACGAGACAAGCGTGCTCTTCAAGAGCCTACGGCAGCAGGATGCCACGTTCACCTCTTTTTCCGCCTACGAGGATTATGGGATCGAGCTGATGCTGAGGGATTACTACTACACCCTGCCCAAGAGGGAGCTATCCATCCAAGAGGTCTTCATCCACTCCCTGGACTCGGCTTGGGAGTCCTTCCAGAAGCTTTTTTGCGTGCTGCTCTATCTCAAGAACAGGGATAAATTGGAGGCTATCGATCATCCCATGATGAAGGACCTGAAAGCAGTGCTGCAGGGCGAGAAGATCAAAGGCTATCCGACCCTGGAAGATATCGAGGACAGGACGGATCTCTATGATATCAAGCTCTGACAAGATCTCCCGGAAAGAGGATATTAACGAGCTGTTCGAGCAGCTCGGCCAGGTTCTGGAAGAGAGGGTCGAGGCCTTGCTTATAGGCGGAGCCGTGATGCTGGAGCTGGGGCTCAAGGACGCCACCAAGGATATCGATGTCGTCTGCCGGAGCGAGGAGGACAAAGAGAGGCTGCTTGCTGCAGCCAAGGCCCTGGGCTTCGAGATCGTCGGCCCGGAGAAGAGGCATGAGCGGCTGGGCGTCAAGCGGCTGGCAGTGAAGGGCGGGCGCAATCTGGACATCTTCGCCCAGCGGATCTCCTACGACTTTGACCTCTCCGAGGCCATGTGGCAGAGAGCTACTCGAATCAGGTCCTTCGGCAGCCTGGTGACCAGGGATGCCTCCCTGGAGGACATCTTCATCATGAAGCTGATCGCCAACCGGCCGGGAGACGCCCCGGACTGCTCCAATCTGGTCATTGCAGGCCTGGACTATAATGCCGTCTATCGGGAGATAGAGGCGCAATATCGCAAGGCTGGCGAGGCGAAAGAGAAGATCTGGATCAACTATATCGAGGAAGGCATAGCCCGGCTGCAGGATAACGACCTGACCGTTCCCATAGGCGACAGGATATCCCTCCTGGCCTCAGAGTACCACGAAAAAAGGTAAAATACGAGGGCGCTCTTTGGAGATGTCATCGAAGGACCTAAAGGAGATGCAAGAAACATGACTGAGCAAAATCGCAAGTACGTAAAGAAGGAGATCGGCAAGCTCCTTTCCGAGATCTGGCGGGTCAAGGGCCTGGCGGAGCAGGAGTACGGGCCGCAGCACCCCATCACCAAGAAGCTCGCCGGGATGCATGCGGATGCACAGGCACTGCTGCAGGAGAAAACTGGTGCTAGCAATCGATAGATTCTGCCCAGTTCGCCACTAAATGCAGCCAGCTAAGCGTCATTTCGATGTAGATACAAATTTCTAAGACATCCATGCTTTACTGATAATGGATATAAATACACCCAAAAACATCCAACCCATAATATCCTCAAATATTACTATGTATCTCCAGGTAGTTGTAGAAGGTTGCCAAGTCGTAAGGGAATTTGATGTGAAATAAATAAGACAACTAAAATATAATGATTCGATAAAGGATAATCTTTGGCAATAGCCGGCATGAAACGGACAAGGTATTATATAAATTCCATTCCAAAGCCGATATATGCAGGCAAAAAAAAGAATAACGATGCCACTGAAATATATTAATCTTTCAGGATATAATCCATATCCGGATGAAATGCAAAGAAATATATCTAAATATTTAGTTAAATCAATCCAGCTTTTTCCCTGTTGATTTTCCGTTCTATATTTATAGTAACAATTATTGGCGTCTTCCAACCAGTTAAGAGCCCTATAATTGTTGACTAGTCCAAAGTATGATCCGCTATTAAATACAAGGTTATTTTTAATTAAGTCCCAAGGCAGATACATACGAGTATATGTCATTGCGTTTAAGTAAACATCCCCATCAAATCGAGCAGTCTCAAAGCTGGCTCCGTTATTTATCTGAGACCACTGGAAATAGGTTTGTCCCGCGAACCAAACCATTTTGAAATTGGCAACTCCTCGAACTTGAGCTCCTTCAAAATCAGCAACATTTTCGAACTTTGCTCCCTCAAAATCGATATTTTTCTCGAATTGTGCTCTTCCAAAGTCAGCGTATTGGCAAAATTTAGATACCACAAATCGGACATTCTCGCTAAATTGTGCTTTTGCAAAAAAGCTATTTCCAAAAAAAGAAATATTTTCAAAGTGAGCATCTCCTAGAAACTGAGATCCTCCAAAGAATGAATTTTTTTTAATTTGTGCATTTGAGAAATAAATTTTGTTGCCGAATTGAGCTGAAGGAAAATATGCATTTTTATCAAATTTAGTACCAAAAAAAAAGACCTTTTCTTTAAATTGGGCGAAGGAAAAATAGGCATTATCTTTGAACTGAGCATATTGAAAGTATGCGACATCATTGAACTGAGCTCCCACAAAATCAGCGACTTTCAAAAAAACAGTACCTGAAAAATTGACAGGTCCGTTGAATATATTCCCTGAAAAGTCCACATATCCTAAGATCTTTGAATTAGTAATCACCATTTTCTGGCGATTATTATCAGGCCAATACAGGGAACTTAGGTTTAAATTGCCTATTATAATAACATTATCTAATCTTAACTCCTTACCTGCTACGATCATCGCGATTACTTCTTCCGCATTTATTGTTGAGATATTTTTTGTGGGAAATGTATTAAAATTAATTGAAGTATGACTTGACTCGAGTAAATCGATTTCAGGAATTGATATTGCAGCAACTGAGATGCCCTGAGTAGTATTAATGACAAAGAAAATTACCGCCATTAGCGTCGCTAGCAATCTGAACATCTTATGATTAATAGGCACTAAGTAGGATTTAGATCTTTCAGTTCCATATTAAAGGAGGTTATTCTTAATTTCACCAAAATATTTTTCTTCAGAGTAGGATAATAAAGGAAATCATGATGGTGAAATTAGAAAAATGGTTTTCCTTAGTTTTGATCTCATTAGCATTTGTCTTACCAATATCCGCAAATGGGCCTGTTATAACGTTTTGCAATTCGGCTCCAGAAAATGCAACCGGAAATGTCACAGAAGTTTTAAGCGAAGGTATGCTCATGATCGAGAACCTAGGGAAAATTAAGCTTGCAGATATTGAAATTCTTGATCCACAAGCTGCTAAGTCCTTTCTTGATCGTACGGTATTAGGTAAGCGGGTTTATCTCTACTTGGATGAAGTAGAAGATCGCGACCCCACATGGGATGCGGTGGCTTTTCTCTATCATCCAAATGGATCGGTGAACGACTCAGCGATCATCAATCGCATGTTGGTGGATTTAGATAATGGAAGTGCTGCGAAAAAACAAAACAGCGATTTAAATAACTTCAACCCTGATGCATGGTGGGATGATCCGAACACAGAAATAAGCAAAAGGAATTTATTCTATTGTTCGATGATCACAGCAAATTATACAGCCTAGGTCTTGCATCCCTTGGTTCCATTACAACTCGAAGTGAAACGGCGACGGCGCACCCGCGCAGTATTGCGTTTAAAAGAATGACTTGGATTTCAGGCCACCTCTTCACAAAGAAATCCGTTAAATTTGACCGAAATATACGCCTCTCGTCGATGATTCGAGCTGGCCGAACGGTTTATGCCAGTGCTAGCTCTGGATATCCGCCTACAGACACACCACGATAGGAGCTAAGCTACGTTTCCCCCAGGGGCTCATGGCCCGTTCTCGGCATTTAAGGCGATGCAAAGATCCACTACATGTCAGGCCCCCGGATAATCCCCGTCTTCCCCTGCCCTTTCTTCTTCAGCTTCTCCATCAGTCCCGACACCCGCTCCCTGGTCTGCTCAGTAGCTGCCGGGTCTCGCTCGAAGGAGACATTCAGGATATCTCCTTCCCTGCACCCGTCCGAGAGCTGAGAGATGGGAATGTTGAGCTTTATGCTCTCGTCCCCCAGCAAAAGAACCGCTATTTTGCCTTCGATTCGATCAATAACAGCTTTCATTTACAGCACCTCACGGCGGATGGCATATCCCGCAGGACACGTACCCTCTCGCCCGGGCGTCTGCGGAGCTGGTGAATGTAACCAGGTTTGAGGGTTTGATTCGTTTTGCCGCGCTGCAGCTCGGATAATGATACTTGTCCGACTTCGATGAGCCCACGAAAGGCCCCTGCGAAACCGTGGATGTATCAGTGGAGGCAGCAGCCGTTGTGGCGGGCCATGCGACAGCAGAGGCCGTGCTCTTAGGCGCGGTGCCGGTTGTGGTCCAGGATTGCTTCCCGGTAGTTACAGTGTAAGTCTGCCCGTCAGTGGTTATTACGATGTTGCCGTTGGTATCCGTCCGGTAGACCTTCGTGCCGGTATTCTGCAGGGCGCTCAGGGTCTTCTGTGTCGGGTGGCCGTAGTCGTTGCCCGCCCCGACTTCAATGATGCTACTGGTAGGCATAACCCTGCTCAAGAAGGCTGGGCTGGAAGCGGAGGAGCTGCCATGGTGGCCGACCTTCAGGACATCGCTCTTCAAGTCGTATCCGGAGGAGAGGAGGCTATCCTCGGCTACGATGCCGGCGTCTCCCATGAACAAGAAGGAGATCTTCCCATATACCACCCGAAGGACGATGGAGTTTTGGTTCAGGTCACCCGCAAACAGCGTTGCTGGAGGCGAGAGGACTTCGATCTTGAGGCTGGGGTCGAGATCGATGGTCTGACCCCGTTCAGCTACTGCAAAAGGTATGCCCTTCTGATCTATCAGAGACAAGTAGGTATCGAAGGAAGGCGCTGTGTGGGTTTGGCCGCTGTCCAGGACCTGCCCCACAGTGAAGTCATTGAGAACGGTTAAGAGACCACCGATATGGTCTTCGTGCGGGTGGGTTGCGACCAGGAGAGCAAGGTTTGTGACCCCATGGCTGCGCAAATAGGACTCAACTCTTCGCCCCATGTCCTGGGTGCTGGCGTCGATGAGAATGTTCTTACCGGCAAATTGGAGCAATTCAGAGTCTCCCTGGCCGACATCCAAGAAGTGCACGGTGAGATTCTCGCTCGCCGAAACCGAGACGGCAACCAGCAAGAATGCGAGAAAGGCTACTTGCAAGAGCCGCTTAAGATTGGAATTTTTCAATTTGTTCCCTCAGGCGGCCCCTATATCAGTCTGAGAATATAGCGTTTGAGCTTCAGATCTCATGGTTTTTCAAGTAGAGATGCGATCCAGGAACCTCAAAGTTGATATCATTTCAGCGTGCAATGACTCTCAGAAGGGAATACCATGGCCGAGAAAGAGATGAGAAACTTCGCCCTGCGAGATGAGAAAGGCAACGAAATAGGAGCGTTCACTGGCAAAGCGCCCCGCCAGGCGGCCCTGAAAGCGGCAAACCGGGGCTACACGGACATCAAACTCCGCGAGCGGGGCACGAAAAAGCTGCACGTATTCACAGGCGAGAGGGTGCAGGTGGACAAGCCCAAAGACGGGCCGGCCTGGATGCATGACAAGATCTGGAAGCCGCAGGTCAAGAAGGTAGGTGTCGAGAAGCTGGAGTAATGCTGAACCATCGCTTTAGAGCTTTTTAAACAGAAGATCCGATACCGAAAGATCAGGCTGCTTGTGGGGAATATCTGGCAAGTCCCTCACTGCCTCCAGCACCTTTTTCGCTGCCGAGCACCTCTCCGCCCCGGAGGCATCTGTTGCCATCTCCCCCAAGTCATGAAATACAAAATTAAGTGTTTAATAATAAAAAAGCATATGTGCGTCGGAATAGACTAAAAACTAATATATAGTGGTTCGGGAATATCCAGAAAGGATCATGACGGCTGAACAATTATTTGATATCACAGAGGAAGAAATTCATGTTCAAATAGCTGAACTTCGATTAGATCGTAAAAAGCTGTATTATGGAATTCTAGTTGATATGAGTTTCTTGTTGATAGTATTATCTCCAATTTTATATCTTATCTATTTGCTTTTCTTGTTGTTATACCACACACAAATCGAGATCAATTATCCAGTGACAGATAATATATCCAATTCATCAATCGTATCACCCTCGCCAAAAGGATTAGTAGATTATTTAAAAGATTTTGGTAATGGTTTAGTGTTCTTTTTTGGCATGATATTATATGTTAGCGTATTATATTCTTTAATTAATGATATTTACGAAAAATGGGCAAAAATTCAAGATTTAAACATAGATCTAATTAGATTAATCGAGTTGGAGAGAAGAATAAAGGCCGATCCGACTGCATCATCCATCACAAAGGGATTTTTCAAAGAACTGGTCGGATTGAATATAAGATACCTTAATGCATATAATGCCATTATCAAAGACCATACTCAAAAAAGCTTCCGGGTTTCGATATGGTCTGGAATCTTTGGTTTTAGTTTAATCCTGTTTGGGCTTTATATGGGTTTTGAAGATAAGAGCAACCTTAATAATAATCTTGCGTACCTTTCCGCAGCTTCGGGGATCATTATAGAATTCATCTCTGGTGTATTTTTCTATCTTTATAACAAAACCGTAAGAGAGTTGAAAGAATACCACAACAGCCTTCTTGATGTCCAAAATATATTGCTATCTTTCAATATTGTGCAAGATTTAGACGGAGAAATAAAAACGCAGATGTTAAGTAAAATGATTACATCTCTTTTAGGCAGACAAGAATCTTTATTAATCGAAAGAGAGTCTCCATTCTCTGATGTATCGAATAGTCCCGTCGAACAACAAAATAGGTGAAAAGCGGGGACTTCTCTCCACTCACCTCAAGTTGCTTTCTCCAGTCCTGATTCTAAAATTAGCATTTTATTTTATCCTCTGCACAAGTGTAATCAAAAAGAGCACAATCTACACGTACATGCCTCTGAAATGCTTATGGGTTGAAGGGAAATAATTTGCACGAATTAGGTTCCGTAATGTGCAGATAATAACTATCTAATGATGGGATAGTTTGATATATAAAATTAAATAATGTATAACTTATATCCTTTCAAGGACTTAGATCCATGCATCAAACCTTATATCGCTCTGGCCCAAATCCATGTAGATCATACGCCTCCTTCACCAACGCAGGTGCCACCGTGACGTAGATCTCCGTCGTAGATAGCCTCTTGTGCCCTACTTGCTTCTGTATCATGGGCACCGGCACGCCTGCCATCAGCGCATTAACCACATGGCTATGCCTGAGGATATGAGGCGTGACCTTCCTCCGGGAGAGCTTCTGCCTGGGCGAGACATCCTAGGTCCCGGCCACTTCTGCCAGGCGGCCCTGAAGGCAGCCAACCGGGGCCACACGGACATCAAACTCCGTGAGCGGGGCACGAAGAAGGTGCATATATTCACAGGCGGTAGAGTGCAGGTGGACAAGCCCAAGGGCGGGCCGGCCTGGATGCCTGACAAGATCTGGAAGCCGCAGGTCAAGAAGGTGGGTGTCGAGAAGCTGGAGTAACGCTGAACCATCGCTTTAGAGCTTTTTAAACAGTAGATCCGATACCAAAAGAGCAGGCTGCTGGCGGGGAAGATCCGGCGAATCCCTTACCGCCTCCAGCACCTTTTTCGCTGCCGAGCACCTCTCCGCCCTGGAAGCATCTGCCGCCATCAGCTCCAGGTCCTCAACATCAATCTGGCCCATCTTGAATTTTGTTACCAGGATGCCGGTCATGACGGCATCGCTATGCTTCGCTTTCTTAGCCAATTTTGCCCAATCTCCCATCTCAGTTGTTGAAGAAGGTATTAATCCCCCTCGCTCCAGCTCGGCGCTAGATCCAGAATTTTAATGATGATATTATACGCAAGTGTCTATTAATATTGGGGAATGCATCTAGAGCCTGGAGTGCAAAAATGAGACTTAGAGTAATCAGCGGCAGAAATGAAATCCCAAATTTGAACCCAAATGAGAAGACAGTTCACCTGGCTTTCCGGGCCAGCAATGTAGATTTCCTAAACCTGATGCAGAGATGTCCCAGACTGAGGATGATTCAGGTCCCGCCATCCTACCGCAAGACCATGTCCAGTGCCATCCAGGTATTCCTGGAGATGCAGGGCATTGATATGCTGGAAGGCGACGTATGGGGCCACAGAAAGGATCTGGATGAGTACTTCACCGTGGAGGACAGCACGCTCGAAGAGATTCGCGCCCTGGCTGCCAGCGGCGCATCCGCAGATGAAGTGGCCAACCAGATTCAGAGAAAGGCCAGGATCGGCCCGGAGCTTATCAAGTACATCGCCAAGACCAAGATTACCGCTTGAGCCCGGACGCCAGTCTAGCTCAATTATCTATCTATTTTCCAGTCCTGCAGCTCTTGACCGCCAACTACAAATATCTATAACGATTATATAGATAGTTTGCCGCTTCGTGCCATGAAGGGTGGCGGGCGTGCCGTGGGCTTAACGAATCCAATGATGCTCTGATGACAAGGGCCTTTGCTCCACCGCGGAGCAGTTTGCCGCTGGCTCCTAGGGCTGGCTGATAAAACCCCTTGGTACAGGAGATGCATGCCGTCGCGGCCTGCATTTGGCTTCGGAGCCTGTGAGGCTGAAACTTTCGGCGGGCTGAAAAAGTTGCGCGCTGTGAAAGGCGCAGCAATCCGCTGGATCTCACGCTAATACACGGTCGGGAGCACGTTGCGGCAAAAGTCGAGGCAAGAGGGCGAGCACGAGGCCCCATGAAAAGGGTTCCGGAAATTCGGACGCTGTGTGAGGTTCCAGCGCTACTGCCGCCTTCAAAGCCCGGCTTAAAGTCGAGCTTCGGGCAGGGTCAGGTCGTCACTTCGCGGTGATTGGCTCTTCTGCGGAGGGCGCTGGGGATTTCGGCGCTGACCTGCCTGGGACTTGATATCGCATTTTCTTGATGACTTCTCTCTGGGGTGGAGATGATATTTTCTAAACTTGAAGCGAAAGCCTTTTATCTCGGCAATTGACGTATAGTTTATTGGCGAAAGTCGATGGCTATTTTTCCCTCCTACATCCAATTGACTTTCTCCTCCCTCCTTCTTATCCATCTTTCATGAGATCCTACAGCGTCCTGCCTCAGCTTTCTCAAAGAAAGACTTATAGCCTGACTCGTCCTTCATTCCTCCCAGAACGCCAGCCATTAGGAGGAGAGAGGCAATTTAGTCGGAGCAATGGGGCTTGAGGACTGGCCAGGCCCGCAGCTCCATTTATCTCATTAGCATAATCGATTTTACCGGCTCGCTGCTCTGCTATTCCGAAAGAAATGCATTTTACACGCTCCACATTATACAACCGTTCCAAATCGGACTAAATCCTCTTCGGCCCAACTGCCTATTCCATACCTTATGAACTCACTAATCAAGTTAACTTGATTGGTCTACTCGTATCGATCATTTCAGGCCAATGCTAGCGATCATGAAGACCATTTTTTCTATAGCACATCATCATGGGGTTTGAGTCGGAAAGTATCCTTATAATAATCGATTTAAGCATATCGGAAAAAGAATAGATGTATTACAGGTTACACGCATTGCTTTGAGCTGGAACCAGCTTATATCCCTCTGCTCATTTGATCTGATTTATCTACCGTTGGTTGATAGTACAGGGTGTAAAGTTGGAGTGTGAGGGCGATTTTAAGGAACGCCATTAGCACCAACTACATTCCCATTGGCATCGGTCTTGATTAGCAAGACATCTGTGTCTCCTGCGCCGTATGAAAAAGTGGTGCCAGCGATTATGTATCCTCCGTCGTTCGTTTGTTGCACTTCGCTCGCAATATCACTTTTTGATCCGCCAAAAGTCCTGTCCCAGATTTTGTCCCCTGATGAATCGGTCTTGATCAGCCATATATCACCTGTGCCATAAGAATCTGTATCTCCAGCGATAATGTACCCGCCATCGTTTGTCTGCTGGACGGAAGATTTGTAGAAACCATATCCAACGAAAGTCTTGTCCCAAGCTTGGTTGCCTGATTCATCGGTCTTGATCAGCCGTGCATTATTTTCTGCTGTACAAGCGATAATATATCCGCCGTCGCTCGTCTGCTGGACGGAAGGTTTGGCGTGATCCGATCCACTAACGAAGGTTCTGTCCCATAATTTGTTGCCCCTGGCATCAGTTTTTATCATCCAATAATCATAATTGTGACTATTGAGGTCATCAGTATCAGAACCAGTAACGCCCGCTATGATGTAGCCGCCCTCTCTCGTTTGCTGGACGGAATATAAGGTAGCGTGATCAAACTCCGATCCACCAAATGTCTTGTCCCATAGCTTATTTCCTGAAGAATCGGTCTTAAGCAGCCACGCGCCCTTGTCTCTTTTTCCGGCAATAATATATCCGCCGTCGTTCGTCTGCTGGACAGAACTTGCGAAATTAATCTCCGATCCACCAAATGTCTTGTCCCATAGCTTATTTCCTGAAGAATCGGTCTTAAGCAGCCAGGCATCAAGGGGTGTAACATATGCATCATTATATGCACCATCATAATTAGTTATACCACCGATAATATATCCGCCGTCGCTCGTCTGCTGAACTGAATATGCCTCTTGTCCGCTGAAAGTTTTGTCCCATATTTTATTCCCAGAGGAATCTGTTTTGATCAGCAATGCATTACCATTGGCTTCTGTGGCCATAATTGGACCGGTACCTCCCGCGATAATGTACCCACCATCGCTCGTCTGCCGGACTGAGTGGGCCCCATCCAGCATCGAACCGCCAAATGTCTTTTGCCATGATTCTACAGCTGGCGCTATTATCTCAAATTTATAAGATCTACTGTCATCTACCCCATCTGGATCGGCATGCTTTCCATCCCTCACATGAACCTCTATCTGATATGATCCAGGTTCATTGGGTGTCCAAGTCCATTTATTCTCTTCAATCCAGTCGGTCTTTGGTTCGTCGTTCAGGAAGAATCTGTAGAGAATTTGATCGCCATCAGGATCTGATGCATCTACAGTCCAGATGATAGCCGCTCCGACCTCTTGCGGGCTCTCTGGCTCTGCCATTAGGACAGTTACCAATGGAGGCTGATTGGCCGGAGGCAACCTAAAACCAAAGTCGATCTCCGATTCATGAGTATCGACTAGATCGATCGTTTTGATACCCTCAGGGACTGTAGTCGTCCAGTTCCCTTGTACTACAGCACCTAATTCGTAGCTTCCAGGCTGAAGCCCAGTAAAAATGTAGTACCCTTTTCGATCAGTCTTCACAGTGACTAAGTTCCCATCGGGTTTCTCTAGCAGAACATCCCATCCCACCAGGCCTGCTTCATCAGTGCCCTTAACGCCGTCGCCGTTTCTGTCGTCAAAGATCCGTCCGGAGATAGAGAGCGCACCTTGTGACTCAGGCGCACTTCCCGGCGTGATATAGAAACCTGAAGCACTGCCTTTCAAGCATCCTGGTGCGTCCGCAGAGATGAAGAACGTCCTGTTCTCTGAAGGTGTCTGGTCAGGAGATGTGTACTCGATCACATATGTCCCGGTAAGTATTCCCTGGATCTGCTTCAGTATGGTTGAGAAATCTGCTGAATTTATATCAATCCACAAACCGCTCGCTTCGTCACCTAACTCTCTCATATCTGCATACTTTGGTAGATTTGAACGTGGCACATTTGGATCAACATTTGATTTACGGAAATCTGGAGACACGGCTATTAGCATAACACTTGAATTCAATAGATCGCTTTTGACATCGTCCATTGTATAAGCTGAACTGGATTTTCCATCACCTTTCTGCTGGGATGGTTCATCCGTTACCACGAGGATGACCTTCTGAGCATCGGGCCTAAATCCGAAAGACAAAGCCCTCTCTATTCCGTCAAGCGAGTTTTCTGGCAACTCGGTGTTTCCTCCAGATGTGGTGAGTTTACCTACCACATTTCTAAAAGAGTCAGCATCGTTGGTCCAATTGATCCTAGTTGTTACATCTGCGCCATTGAATGTGACCAAAGAATATCTGGCATCAAGCCTGCTAGAATTGATTTTTTGGGTCAGGTCCTTGACCTTCAATTTTAGAGCATTTATTTTAGCATCCATGCTATTTGTTTCATCAAAGACGATCGCCAGGTCAATCTTCTGACCTGAAGCATTTCCGCTGAAGTAGACATTATCAATTGCGACATCGTTGTCGTCTTCCTTAACCTTGAAGTCATCCTTTTTGAGGTTCCCGGACATAGCACATAATTTATCGATTAAGATATTAGCCTTTATTTTTGGGAAGGCAGTTGAATCAATTCCGAGAATTTTGATCCCATTATTTTCAGAAGACGCAATTGACTTTGATGCAGCACTAACGGTTGGGGAATCTAATGTGGGTTGTGCTTGTGCGTTCTCTGTAGTTATTATATTAATTGTTACTAAAATTATCAATAGGACTATCATACATTTGCTCATAATTTCCCTCAAGATCATATGGACTCGTTGATACCCAACAAATTAAAAGTTTTGCATTCAATGTATTACAAGAATATTCAATGCTACAGCCTTTACGCCTGGAAACAGTCCTGAAAAAATGTAGATAGGACTGAGCCTACTCGCTATAACCCAACTCCTTTGCTTTGGCAAAGGCAGCATCGGATTCGGTGGTTTTTCCGAGGGCTTTGAGAGCTTTGCCTTTCTCGTTCCAGATCAGGGAAAGATTGGGATCGAGTCTGATCGCCTCATCATAAGCCTTGATGGCCTCCTCGTACTTACCCTGTTTACTTAGTACAAAGCCTTTATTCATCCAGTCTTCGAGATTATTGGGATTCATCCAGATGGCTTCGTCAAAAGCCTTGGCGGCTTCGTCAAGAGCCTTGATCGCCTCATCATGTTTGCCCTGAGCCTCAAGTGCATTGCCTTTGCAAATCCAGATATGGCCATCGTTGGGATTCAGCCTGATGACTTCATCATAAGCCATGATAGCTTCATCGTACTTGCCCTGGCTATCAAGTGTCATGCCTTTGTTGTACCAGGCTGTGACATCATTTGGATCTAGCCTTATAGACTCTTCATAAGCCATGATAGCTTCATCGTTCTTCCCCTGTTGGCCGAGATCATTGCCCTTGTTGGACCATTCTAAGGAAAGATCGGTATCCGGCCTGATGTCCTCGCCCTCAGCAATAGAACTTGAGTCCGTCGCTGAGGTATTTTGTTGCGTAATTACATGGTGCCTATTGCCGAAGAGCACATCTTCTTCTTCGTCGATATAGCCATCCAAGACAGCTCGTTCAATGTGATCCTGAATCTCAGGAGGTATCTCCTTGATCTCGACGATATGATCTCTTATGCTATCAAATTCGACACCGCCTCCACGGAAAAGACTTGTTTCAGTAGTTGTATTTTGCCTGCATTTGTATTCCCCATTATAAAAAGAATAAACATATTGGTCCCAAATCTCTTTAGGACTCCATTGGTTCTGCGATTTTAATATACCAGACGGATTCAAACTGCCTCGGAAGATATCCATAGATGGGTCTATCCGAGATTTATACCATTGGGCCAAGGCAAGAGCGACATACACATTTCGAAGATCCTCATAATTTTTTCCATGATTCACATCGGCAACGATGTATGGCTGTATCATGCTCATCTCAAGCTCACTGTTGTATTCGCTATATTCTTTGACAGATTTTTTAAGCTCATCGAGACAACCTATCGAAAGTGTTGCATTATCCTGATTACGCACGCTGAAGGACCAGTGATCAGTAGTATCTGTATTTAGTCCAGAGTTAATTGTTAATGTTGCATTAATGATATAGATCTGAGTACCATTTGTATAAGCGTATACCTTGTCAGGAATGATCTCATGCCTAGTCACTACGTGGAACTGGACGTTGTGGATGTCCTTTATCTCTCCGGGGAACTTCTTCATGCATTGCTGAACGAGATCTTTGCGCTTCTTATCTAAGAAATTCCAATAAGTCTTGCCAGTCTCGTTGGCACATGGATTCTCATAATTGCTAAAGTCTCTCTTCATCTGGAGGTCAGCTTCAAGCATAATTCTTCCGATTTCAGACTGCTTAAGCCGTTCATCGATAATTTCATCTGGCCCCCAGGGGTTCAGATTGACCCAGAATTTATCATCGGGAATAGCCAAACCAGTCACGAATGCGGTTGCACCTATCAAGGTGGAATTTATTGGATTGATTCCAGGATTCGTTCCCTCAGCGTTGTGTGCTTTGAGTATCAAGTCAAAATTTATACCGCCTTCTTTATCGGTGCTCACAGATATGCAGTTCAGTTTGATCGAGGTGAAATTGATTCCGCCTAGATCGCTCGCCGAGACTGGATTCTCTGCACCTTTAACCCTACCATAACCAAAAAAAGATGATTTATATTTTTGTTTCCATTCCTTATAGCTTATTTCTTTTACACCTCCAACCGTTGAATGAATAACCTGACCATCACCTGCATATATTCCGACATGGTCTATGTCTGTTCCTTTCTCTTCTGTATTAACGTATAGCAAATCTCCTGGCTGCAGTTCATTTTCAGCTGGAGGCGCAGTGAATTCCTTCTTGAATTCCCACATTTTTTTATCTTTCCATTGGTCATTTGCACCATATCGGTCCACAATACATTCCGAGCATACGTCATTTCCATTTTCTAATGAGGGCCGCGAAGTACTTTTTAGTCCTGCTGCCCTATTGAACGCCCAAAAAACCAAGCCAGAACAATCGATGCCCTCTTCCTTGACAACTCTACTATCCATTAATTCATAATTAGAATATTCGCCTTTCTTATTCTGGTATCCAGCCCCTTTAACACTTCTGGCGAGATTCACCATTTTTTGACCTAGTGTTTGCTGCTGTCGCGTGGTCGCAGAATTCGATGGCACCTTGTCTATTGCCTGAGTAATTGGTTGCAAGCCTTGCGAAAGAGCCACCTCGCTAGAATACTGCTGTACGTCAATGCCACCCACAACTCCTGAAAATAGCATTATCATAAGTACCATGAATGCTAAAGACCGAATTATCAAGCCCATAAATCTCACCAAGTATTGTTTAAAGATTGAAAGATCTAACGAAAAACCTTTGGGTGGCTGATAACATATTCGCAACTCTATCTTGATGTCTTGCAAGTTGCACGCTCTTGAATATCCAGTCTATTCCGGTCAGAATCAGAGGCTGCAATATTTTTATAAACATGCTTTCGATCTCGAAAGGCCTGATGTTACGCTCCAGGTTCTATTTCAAATTTTGGCTCTATAGGTTGCGATTTTTCGAGAACGAGCAATTGTCGATAAATCATTCCATAGTGCCCTGGAATGATTTGTTTGCCAGAAGCGATTCGTGACCATCCAAGCCAAATGAGAAAAGAGCGAGAAGATTTGCAGTTTATACGCATATCTCTTCTAATCGAGCTGCTTTAGATCCTTGCACTCACCGGCCCGAATCCATGCAGATCATATGCCTCCTTCACCAGCGCCGGTGCCACCGTGGCGTAGATCTCCGTCATAGAGAGCCTCTTGTGGCCCACCTGCTTCTGAATCATTGGCACCGGCGCACCCACCATCAGCGCATTCACCACATGGCTATGCATGAGGATATGAGTCGTCACCTTTTCCTCCGAGAAAGCTTCTGCCTGGGCGAAACCACCTGGATCCCAGCCTCTTCTGCCAGGCGGTCTATGGTCCTCAGCACGTCTTGGTGCTCAGGCGACCGGAGCTCCGGCCGGGGAAGCTCCACTTCGATCCAGTTGCAGTCTCTCTTGTATGGCCTGCAAAGATCCTTGATTCACCCGGACGGCCCGGATTTACGCCATAGTCATGACTCTTGACTCCAGACTCTTGAATCCTGACCCTTGCATCCCGAAGCAAGAGACCAGAGTCAAGCACAATGCTTATAGACATTCATGAAGAGTTTACAGTTATGGAGGTAATAGCGGTAGCCAACCAAAAGGGAGGGTGCGGCAAGACCACGACGGCGGTGAATCTCGCCGCATATCTCGCCCTGCGAGGATCTCACGTCCTTTTGATAGACCTCGATCCTCAGGGCTCTTCGACCACCCATCTTGGCATTGACAAAGACAACCTGCCCAGGAACATGAACGAGGTCATGATGGACAGGGCAAAGCTGAAGGAGATCATCATGCCCACGACTGTAAATGGGCTAGACATCGCTCCCACAAATAATGACCTCGTTGAAGCCGATGCAATCCTAACCAGCAAAGTGGGCAGAGAGAAGCGGCTCAAGAAGAAGGTCCTGGAGCTGAGCTATGATTACATCATTATCGACACACCCCCAGCTCTGGGCAACATGACCCTGAACGCCCTTGTGGCCAGTGATAGGGTCATTGTCCCCATCCAGGTGGAGTTCTTCGCTGTAGAAGGCTTGAAGACGCTCATCAGAATGCTGGACGAACTGGATGAGCTTGGCTATCAGCCCCAGAGAAGATATCTGCTGACCATGTGCGATAACCGGCGAAAGATAACCGAAGAGGTATCCTCCAAGATCAGGAGCCTATTAGGAGAGGCCGTCTTCAAGGTCGTTATTCCCGAGAACGTGCGGCTTGTCGAGGCTCCATCCCAGGGCTTGCCAATATGCCTCTATGATGCATCCTGCTCAGGGGCACTGAGCTACAAGGACCTAGCAGATGAGGTGGCAGCATGAGCCCAGGAGATCGTATGTCAAAGGGGCTTGACTTCATGCTGAAAGGCATTGGTCCGAAAGGCAAGACTTCTGAGTCTGGAGACCAGCTTCAGGAGTCAGGAGTCATGACTCAGGAGTCAGTAGCAGAAAGTCGGGACAGGAGCGAGCAGCTTCAAGATGCCAGAGCCCAGAGTCAGGAGTCAACAGTCACGACTCAAGACTCAGGAAGTACAGTATCTAAAGAAAAGGATGTGAGCCCTGAGTCAGGCGTCGGCCTTCAGGAGCCCAGAGTCGTGACTCAGGAGTCCGTAGACGAGACTCAAGATACAAGCGTCGCGCATCAAGACACCAGCACCCAGAGTCAGGAGTCAAGATTCAAGACTCCAGAGTTAGGAATTGAGCGTCCCAAAGAGATTGAAGTGAGACAAGAGCCAAACATCAGGCGTCCGGAGTCAGTAGTCCTGACTCATGAGTCAAGTATCAGGATTCAAGACCCAGCAACCCAGCTTCAGGAAACTAGATCCAAGAGTCATGAAGCGAAAGATAAGTCCAGAGTCATGACTCAGGAGTCAGGATTCATGACAGAAGACATAATAGATCAGGCAGTTGCCCAGGCCCTGAAGGCACCCAAGATCTCGCTCTATTCCCCCCTGCTACTTGCAGTCCTGGAAAGCCAGCAATTGATGCTCTTAAACCGCAAGGAGGTAACTCTCCTGCAATACCGCAAATCCACTAAGGCCCGGGAGCTGGTGGAGAACGCCCTCAAGGAAGCTTACCCGGAGCTGTGCGAGAAGATATTGAATCGCATTAATGAAGGAAATGGGAAGAAGTGAATGAAAGCGGGGAAAATGACTGCCTTGGTTTACAAGAGGGACGAAATCTCTAATCCACTAAACTGAAGCTCTCCGGCCATGGCCCATATTCACCCTTGCATGACCGAACTTCTGGTCGGCTTCGCTCCTGGAGCATTACCTCTACTTCAGAGATGGTGATGCTGAAGACCTCGGCCAGGATCTCCATGGCCGTCTGGAGCTCCAGGACTTTGGGATTCACCCAGGGAGCCTTTACAGAACGCTGCACCAATTGCCTCTGCTTCTGAGGACCCATTATCTGCTCAAGAACTTCTGCCATAGTATGCCTACTTAGTTTGTGAGCATAAGTAGTTTGGCCGGAAAATGATATCAGCAAGCCATTTTTACATAAAAGGATTAGATGGATTACATAAAAGCAAGATGGTAAGTATAGCCGATTAGATATGGTTTACCTTCTTTACTGCCTCTGGTCAATTCAGCAAGAGGATTCAAGCGGCCTTAGACTGCAACTTCATCCTCGGATTTAGCATTAGATGCAAGGAGCGACCTAAACGCATTGCAATGCTCCAATGCCTCCAATCCTTTCGACGTGGTCCTGTACTTGACGTTGTCTGCTTCTAATACGCTAAGCAGACCTGCATCAATTAGTTGCTCGAGATAAATCCTTACTGTGCGAAAGTTAAGGTTGCATTGGTAAACAATTTTTGTCAATCCGACAGGCTCTCTGCATAGCTCCAGGATTGATTCCAGAATTTCTTCCTTACTTCTTTTCATGATCTAAGATCAGTATCTTAATTCCTATAAACAACTTTCTACAGTAATCGGTTGCATTTGGCAACGGTCAAAATTGGAGATTTATCTTTTTGATTTAATAATATTAAATTGCTATTATAATTGATTCTGCTTTGATTCGCTGCTATACCGTACACTAAAGCTAGCGAAACACTACTACCCGACCGCTTGATTGAACCAATTAGTTGTATTTCTTACTTCCTTATCATAACAATTCAGGCGTTCCCTATTGGATCCTTGAAGAATACTATCCTGATCTCTTCCATTATCGACCGTTGCCTTGAGTTACGATCACTCTCCATTTTTATAATATTTGATTCGTTAATGTCTTCAGCTATTCCGGTTAGTCTTGTGGTTTGACGCCCATCATTCGGAGTATGACTACATGCCAAGGCAGGGCATATTTGTTCAGCTCTCTTCAAAGCTCTTATAGTGTCGCGGCGGCTTGGAGGCTTTCCTTCACGCCCTGCTATGAAATCTCTTGCCTGGCAGGAATTGAAAGCAATCATTTTCTTTCCCTGAGCGATGGATCTTATGTGATCTACAATAGCGCAGGCTCTCAATTGAATCTTTGTCACTGCTTGCTGAATTTTTCCGTCTTCTGCAGGTGCAGATGCGGGCCTTGTCTTCAGAGCGTTGTTGATATGCCAAATCTCCTTTTTGATATAAGCATTGAGAAGAAGAAGCCTTCTAATAGGCGATTTCTCTTTTTTGACAGCATTGCTTGCCTTGGTATTCATCTCAGCCAGTTCACGGCCTCGCAGAATTCCGTTCTCCTTGAGAACCTCATTCAATGTATCGTAGACCTGAATCAAGTCCTCAAATAGGGCTTGAAGCTCTGAGATGGGGATCTCGACGATCTCTTCAGTCTGGGGGAAGTCCATTCAGACCGCCTCCGTAAAACAGGAAGATGCGTGTCCATACTGCGCTACATTGCCTGGGATGGAATCGCTGTCAGGCTCTGATGCAAAGCTATTTATTCTATGCAAAGCTACATTTGTCATACGCAAACGCTCCTTCTCGGAGTTTCCCTGTCCAGGTGTTACGAGCACCTGGACCGGAACCAATTTTACTAGCTATTATTGATTGTAAATGATTTTAATTATGAAGATATTTTCTGGATATTCGCGACTTTACAAGAAAATATTTTAATTTTGTTGATAAAATCTTCTAGTAGATCGTCGCTTAGCGGCTCTGATGCAAAACTATATATCCCAGCTAAAGCTATCTCTATCATAATCGAATTCCGTTCTTAGGGATTTTCGGTCCAGGGGTTCCAGCCCTGGACTGAAATGTATTTTATCTACGTTTCATTCCAGTCATTCTATACTATCGTCTACATTTTTCTGGGTTATGCTTAAAGCTCGATCTAGTTTTGAATGCTAGTTTGGAAGCGCTAGATTGTCGGCTTCTTTAAGCTTAGTTAAGGCATACTCCATTGCATGAGTTCTGCTGGCAAAGCGACTCTTGTCCACTTCTTTATCTACCCAATCGACAAGGTCTCTTTTGATAGATGCCGTAACTTTTACCTTCCCTTCACCCATATAGAAATCCTTCTTCATTTGGCGTATTTAAGCGTATTCTATGTTTTTCTATGAAGATTTTCTAATAAATTCTCTTTATTATATTCTCTCTTTCTTACAAAGTTGGACTAAATGAATATCAAGATCTTAATTATAATGGGCAAAAATGTCTTTTCATTTGGCTCAACTTCTCAGATAGACGTTTCCTTTGAGGCCATTGCTTCGCGACTTACTATTGTCACAACTTGTTACATCGCTTGTTTCTCTCTAGACCCCTCATACTCCCCGACCTAAGGCCCCGAGATAAATAATCCGTAAACTAACATAACATCCTGTTATCTGCCGTATTCCTGTACTAATTTCTCTTAAAAGGTCAAAGCATCCCTGAAGATTCCCCCTATTGTGCAAACTAATCCTTCCGGCAGCTCGTCGAAGGATTGTAACAAACTGTGACAATAACAAATCATGTAACAAACTGTTATCATGCATTGGCGGGCTAAATTCGTGCTGAAGCCCTCTCTGATTCTGATGATCCTGGCCGCCTTGCCTTTTTTCTCAAAATTGACTTTATCCGGGAAAAGCACTGCAGCGCGGCGCATGGCTCGCAGGCCCTGTTCCCGGTAGATCTTCTTCTCCTCTTTGGCGGAGATGATCCTTATGGTATCGTTAGTAGTAAGCTGTTTCAATTTGCGATCCGTTACAAACGCTTCCATGAGGACCTCGGCTCGCCAGGTTTCGACAGTGGTCAAATTCAGCCTGGGCCTGCGCAGAATAAATGTTACAACGGAGCGCTCCAGGTCGGCCAACTGGCGCAGCGCGTTCACCGGCGTTATAATGTTTCGCTTTTTGGCCGCTTCTATGGCCTGCCACTCCTTCTTGACGTGGGCGTAGAGGCTCTTTGTCTCTGGGGTGGCGGGGAGCTGCTCCAGGGCTTTCAGGCATTCATCCAGTCCCTGGCGCTGCTCGGAGAAAAGGGTCCAGAAAACATCCTGCAACTCCTCTATCAGGGCCTCCATCTTCTTGTTGGCCTTCTCCAGCTTCTCCTTTTCGAAGCCCTCTATAGCATTATTTAGCTCCTGGTCTGGTTTGTTGCGCGCCTTATTGATGGCGATGAGCTCTTCTTTTCCCTGCTGAAGCTTCCAGGATAGGCTCAGGATGCCTTCGTTCTGCTGGGCAATGAGCGAGTCTTGCTCCATTATCCTTGCCTCGAGCTCTCCGATGGTCCTCTTGAGCTGGGCTGGCTCAGATGAAGAAAGCTCCTGCGCAGTGCGAAAAGAGTTTATATCTGGGACAACAACCTGATTCATGCCTGAAAACCTCAATCCGTCCCGAGATTCATGACTTCAACTCCGGTGCGTGTTGTGGTGCGAACCTCCCAAGACTCGCATCAGGCCTCGGAGAGCTTGGGCAGCTCTCCGTGACAATCAATCCTAATTTAGTTTTATATGTTATAATGTTACTTTTGGGGTTGCGCCAGTCCGATAGATTCTGATATCTTGCTAAAATAACTCTAAAAAAAGATACATTAGTGAATCCGGTACGGACGCAAAGCCTTTTATCTCTTTGCTTAGCATATTTCATTGACTTGCCCCTTTACTTCTAGGTTAGCTATGGCTAGTTCAAGCACTAGGCGTTCGGCAGGTCGGCACATCGCCATCTCACCACAGGCGTTGGCAGCTTCGTGGCGAAGGAGCCCACACTCCTTCGTCGCGAGGACCTGACACCTTATCATTGATCCGTATTACTTATTCTGAATTACTCGTTGCCATCAAAATATAAAACTGTTTTGGCTTGTGTTTACATGCCCATCAATCGAGTCCTATTATGAGTAGTCGTTATGCTTCAAGTGGTTACTAATTTTTGCTTGAATATAACTAAGTATTAGTTTATGAGCTATACTGCTACAACTTTTAAATAGTCGGACCATTTTTGAGTTAGCGGTGAGGCATTGAGTCTCTTTCTGTGTGTGGGCGCAGGAAGGACAAGAGACCTGCTAATAGCGCCTTACCAAGACGGTTTGCAGAAGAATGTGGTGAGAGAGATGTGCCAAATTTTGGGTGTCAATAGCCTAAGCGCTGAGGCTCATGAGTCCGGGCGAAGGGTTTCTTCAATGAGGATGGTCTCATGAAGAAGGAATTTGTCGGGATTCTCCAGGCCAGTTTTGGGATGATGGGCTCAGTTCGTCTAAACCTGGAGCTGCCCGGATCTTTTATCGGAGACACAAACCAGTTCCTGGAGGGGGCTAGAGGAAAGCGCGTCCTGGTAACCGTGGAAACCCAGGAGGTGAACGCTTGAAGATGTGCCGCCCCTGTTCTGAGGCCCTGGGAAGTACCAGGACCGCTTTGGAGGAGATCGCATCCCGCCTCAGGGCAGACGAGTATGACATGCGCAGCTTCCCATCCGATCTGAGAATGAGCTTCATGGTCTTGGCTGAAATGGCCCGCATGATGCATCTTCCTGGGCTGGATAAGGATATCGCTGCCCTGGCCAAGGCCTTTATGGACCAGGTTGAGCCCCTCCATGCAGATATATCTGATCTTATTTTGGAGGTTAAGAAGTGAACCCAACCTCCCCTTATCACAAATCCTTAAATATAATAAGAATCAATGTTTCTTATAATGTTCAGGCTTCCCGGCCCGTGAGCAGATCTCTTCTGGGGGACTCTATCGATGTTACTTGAGCCCCTACGGGAGCCTGGGACAAGACTTGCCACTGAGTATCATGGTGGCAAAGCAGGCCGTTTCTGGGGTTTTGAAAAGGTGGTTCTCGAAGAGATTACCATCTATCGGCCTCGGATGTGCCCGCATTGCAAGCAGGAGGCAGTAGTTTTCGACGAGCGAGATTTCCCCTATTGCCCGAGCTGCGGCACTGAACCTTTCAAGGTCCAGTTAAAGAGGAGATCAAGGCCGGATATAGAGCGTTACAGGAGGCTAAAAGAGCAGAAAAGAGGCAGAATAATATATAAATAATGAATGCCAGACATGTTCTTTAGATGGATGAAACAGATCTATTCAAAGAGATGGCCAGGCTCGATGCCGAGCTTCTGGATCTGATGAAGGATTCCCCGGAGCTGGAGGAGATCTATGCCGAGGAGATGGGCGAAGATCCCGGCTCTGTGGTCTACCTCCCCCGAGCCCCAACTCCAGAAGACTGGGCTCGTGCTCAGGAATTAGCCAAACGAAAATAGAGGATTTTTTATGTCTTTCAGGCCAAGGGACACATTACTGAAATTAGCGGACGCTGGAGTCGATCCCGATTCGCTCCTAATTCTGGAGCGCCATGAGAAGGTGGATTACATAGAGCTGGGCCTTCCCAGCCAGATAATAGCCAAGGTTCTGCAGATCGAGGGAGTTCTCATGTCAAAGGGCAAGAAGAGGATCAATTATCATAAACAACGCAGCGTCTGGGGCAGAGGTCCTCATTACTCTGTTTTGAGGGACCACTACAAGAAAAATAGGATGGAGTTTCGCACGGCTCGCGGACTGCCTTTGTGATGCGTCTTTGCATAGCGATTATTGTAACAAATCTATTCAGCAGAATTTTATAAGCATCTTTTCCAGCCCGTAAAGCATGGGTTTGCGCGCTAAGAAAGACTCATTCATATAGTGTCTGGTATCGCGCTGGTCCAGGAGGTTAATTCGTCCAGGCTTTTTATCCCGGCCTGAGACTAATGTCATGATATAACTTCTATAAATTTAGCCAAAAGTCTGGCGAGGATAGGAGCTATTCTTTGTCTTGGCCTCCTTTGAGCTAAAATACGACGATCACCGGAAAGCTGGGGCCGGGTTGGTGCAATATACTGCATTTTCCCTCACTAAGAAAAATCCGCTCCTTTTTTCTTCTCGACCTCAGCCCGGAAATGACCGCTCTTTGGGTGACACGCCGTCTATCTCTGCGGAGCCCTCTGTCTGCCCTCTGGGCGGTCTCGCTTTAAAAGATGCCGTTTGCCGGCAGATCGAGCATGAAGGCACGGGGACGCAAGCGTCCCGGGAATACCCAGGGATCGGCCTGGGAATCAGGAGAAAAGATCGATGACGGGAATGATAGATGATGCAGGTTCTAAACTGTTAACCGCAGGAATTGTCTCTCTAAAATTGGCTAACCCGAATGCTTGGGCTGCATTCAAGAGAAGCCTCAAGTGCGTGGCTATGGGCGTCTGTGCCCTGGATGAGATAACGGATGATGACAAGGTGTCATCCGAGGAGATTTCCAAGGTTCTGGCAATGGCCAGGGACTACGGAGCCGTCCGGACTCTGCAAGATATGTTGTGGGGCTTGCTGAAACATGTGAAGGGATAAGGCATCTCTTCATGAAAAATTCTACCAGCGAGGTGGGGGGAGAGGAGGAGTAATATTTGTATCCTTATTCAAAACTATTGCCAATCATTATTTGCATCCTTTTTCTGCATTTCTGCCCTGGCCAATGCACGATAGAGTTTCGAGAAGATTTCATGGGGGAGGGAGATCTTCAGACTCAGGCAGACTATAATGGAGTAAAAGGCGGAGTTCTTACGAGGGGTGCAGAGTCCATCTACTACGGCCAGGTCTTAACATCTGCTCAGAACTTCCAAGGACTGAGAGCCATAGGCAATCAGAGTAGTTACTATGTAGCTACAGAGGACCATTCTTTGCGGATCCATAATTCTTCTGATCTAAATGCCACAGCTAAAATCTTGTCATCTTTAGACGGAGAGAATTTGACCAGAACTACATTCTTCTCTGCTTCTGGAAATGGTAAGGTTCGGGAGAAGGTTCTTACGCCAGGTAAGTTTAGCCGGTCCGTGGAGATCTCCAGCTTGTGGCACTCCGGCAAGTTCAAGCTCAATTCTACGGTGGTGGTGGGATCGTAGACCCACTAACCGCTAAAAGCAAAGCAGAAGCCCGGCTGAAGAGGAAAAGGCAAAGCATGCCTACATTGCAGTATCATCTGCCTCCTGAAATAGCAAATAGAAAGTTCGACCTGAACCAAACCAAGTTCTTGGCCAGGTATGCTGGCATGATAAGAGGCCCAGATTAAGGAGAATTGACAAATGGCTAATGAAGATGAAGGATTCGGCTGCTGCGGAGTATCTCCAACCGGAGCCCAGGCAGCAGAGTGCATAGTGCAGAACCTTGAAGACAGAATCATACCATGCGGAACAAGGAAACCAGCAGGCCAGGAGAGGCTTTACAGAACGACTACTCAGCTCTGGCTTACCAGGCAGGGATTCATAGCCTGGTCAAAGAAGCAAGGCAAAGGTGTTGATCCAATCTGTTGGTTCACGGAGATGGGACACGGTCCAGTCCCGGATGATGCAAAGGACTGAGCAAGATTGCAACAAAATTGCGAGCGTAGTGCAGCGATCCCGGCTAAGGTAGTTCGGCAAGTAAAGGCCATCCGGAGGCTCATTAACTTTTTGATTCGCTTGGAACAGCATATCATAGAAGATGCTAAAAAAAGGGATTCTCCTTAACTTTGCATCATTTTGCATCACTGCATCATTTTGCATCATTGGACTACTGCATCTCGAATATCTTTGCATCACTGCATCAAATCTGCATCAGGACTACTTTATGGCATTCGGAACATTGGCCCCCTTTATTGACCTGATCGAAAAGGGATTTGCGGATAAAAAGAGCCCCAGGACGATAGCAAGAGAATTGGGGCAGCCTGGACTCTATTCAACGATCAACCGCTACAAGGCTGCCGTCTGGGACCTGCGGGACCTGGTAGATGAGGCCAAAGAAGTCCGAGCACAGAGGCATGACGATGCAAGAAACAAAGCAAAAGATGAAATCGTCAATACGCTCGATGTGGTCAATTTAGGCAAGCTCCGGGCAAAGCAGCTTCTCGATGTGAATTTAGGCGATCTGTTCGCTGTCTCTGATGGGACTATGCATGCACTCACCCTCGGCTCTGCATCAATCTACTGGCCTATTGGCACACGCATGCTCTTTGATTGCGCTAAATTGGAGCTGGAGCTTTCCGGGGATGATGCAGAGAGCCGAATGGCTGATGCAATGGAGGAGTGGGAGGACACGAGGCTTGCAATTCTCAAGGCGGTAGAAGATGATCAGGAGACGAAAAAGAAAATTATCGCTGCCTTGGAAAAAGCGAGACGACCTTCTATACGCCCTGGATCCGGCAATCTGGATAAAAGAGGTCCTGGGGATTAAGCCGGACCCCTGGCAAGCAGACCTTTTACGAAGCCGCTCTCAGCGTATTATTCTTAACTGCTCTCGCCAGTCCGGCAAGTCTACAATCTGCGCCGCCCTGGGCCTGCATGAGTCCATTTACAGGCGCCCGTCTTTTGGCATGGCCATAGCACCCAGCCAGGATCAGAGCGGCGAGCTGATGATGAAGTTTGACGAGTTCCGGCAGGCGGTGGAGCTCTCTTCGGACTATATGGATAGTGACACAAAGCTTGCCGTGAGGTTTGCCAATGGAAACCGATTCATCGCCAGACCCGGCTCGGCCAAGACCTCCCGCGGAAAATCAGCAGTAACTCTACTCCTCGAAGACGAGGCTGCCTGGGTGGATGACCTCCTCAGAAAAAGCGTCTCACCCATGCTGGCCGTTTCCGGTGGCCGGTACATCATGATGTCAACGCCCTTTGGAAAAAGAGGCCATTTCTTCGAAACCTGGATGAACGCCAAAAACTGGGAGAAATATGAGATAAACGCAGACCAGTGCCCCCGGATCACAGCGGAGTTCCTGCAGCAAGAATTAGACGATGGCATGCCCAGGAGCTTCTGGTTGCAGGAGTATTACAATCAGTTTATGGATACAGATAACCAGCTCTTTGGATTTGATTTGGTTAAGCAAGCCTTCTCCTCGGAGGTCAAAGTTCTTGAATTCACCTAGACATATAGAAAAGCGTTACCTGGTGGGCCTGGACCTGGGGCAAGCCAACGACTACACCGCTCTCTCCATCCTCAAACAAGAATGGCACCTGCTGCACAATCGCTATGAATATGAGCTGCAATATCTTGATCGAGTTAGGGGCATGCCGTATCCTGCAATCGTCACAAAAGTTCAGGGCATGCTGAGATCAGAGAATCTGCAGGCGAGCGAACCGCCTCAGCTCGTAATTGACAAAACTGGCGTAGGGGCACCGGTTTGCGATTTATTCAACCCCAAGTTCATGTCAATGAATGACCGATTTCAAAATAACCTGGTGGCAATGAATAAATCTGTGATTGAAATCACAATCACACCCGGCCATAATCCTTCTCGTGTAGTGGGTGGCTATCATGTCCCTAAACGCGATCTCGTCTTTGCATTGCTTGCTATATTCCAGTCGGAGAGGTTGAAGATTGCAGATGCCCTCCCTTTGGCAAAACCGTTAGTTGGTGAGCTAACCAATCTCAAGCTAAAAATCAATGCCAATGGACATGATTCTTATTCTGCCTGGCGCGAGACGGAGAATGATGATTTGGTGCTCAGCATGGCCTTGTCGAGCTGGTATGGCGAGTACCGGTATTCAAGACGCCCGAGGAGAGGAACCGAAAAGAAGTGATTTTTATGAGGTGCTTAATTTGCGGAGGCGGGATAGGCAAAGAATTTCCTGTACCGATAGCGGAATTAAGATTCACGCCTGTTGTGCCATTCCTTCCCGGAGTGACGCAAAATAGGCTGGGGATTACTCTTTTGACAGACAGATTTTGCTGTCAAGAGTGTTACAAAAAGATCAAACAGAACGACCAACTGATTGTCGAAGAGGCAGGGAAGATATCAAATGCTGTATGATCTGGGCTTTATTGGGGATGGCAAACCCTGGCCGCCGGGAGACAAAGATGAGGCAGCCAGGATGGCCGAGCATGCGCTCATGAGGCAGATTTATAACGGCCTGCATGACCAGGTTTTCCCGCGCTATGCTGCTTATCTTGCCGACAAAGCCGAGAACGAGCATAAGCAAGTGATTATCCTGGACTGGGCGAACATCGCAACCACCACCTACCTAAACCTCACATTCGGTGAACCGATAGAGGTTAAAGCCGATGCCATGAAGGTTATCCCTAAACGTCCAGATGATCAAGTCCTTATTGACTCCAGCCGCTACGGCCACGGGGCCTATGAGATCTCAGATTCAGGAATAGCGGTTATCAATCCTGAAAATATGTACCTGGTCGTCTCTCCAGCAAATATTCAGGATATAACGCATTTTGTATTATTTGCAAAGTTTAAACAGAAAAATATTGATGGAAAGGAATGCGAATACATCAAGTTCACGATCCACTCAAAAGGGCAGATCCAACATTTAGTCTTTGAGCTAGCCAGCTCAAAATTGGTGGGGCCGGTGCCGCTCGGCAGCTTCCCGGCCTTTGCAAGCATAAAGGCTAATGAATTTGGCATACAAAATCCAGAGGTGGATAGTGTCCTGGTGGTCCATGTGCAAAATCAGCTCTCCAGTGAGCGATATTATGGGCGCTCGGATTACAAGCCATCGATCCTATCTTTAATCGAATCTCTGGAGGTCTCTTTTGCGGAGCGGGATGAGGTGCAGTCCAAGTTTACTGCGCCCACACCAATTATCCCGGAGAGTGCCACTGTATTTGATCACGGCCTGGGTGAGTGGGTCTACCGGCCGGGAGAGCCCATATTTACAATGCCCGGAGATGTACCGCCTGGCCTGATGGTCTGGGACGCCCAGCTCGCCCATGTCGAGGCTGCCATTGAGCAAAAGATGGATCAGCTCTTGCAGATGCTCCAGCTTAGCAAGGTTCTTTTGGCCGGTAAGGACGCCGGTGCTGCGGAATCAGGGACTGCCCTAAAATTCAGGCTCATTCCCACTCTGGCCCAGGTGGGAAAGTATGCCCGAGCTGCTGAGGAAGCAATACCAAGAGTGCTGAATCTGTGGTCCCAATTGCACCCTCCCATTGTGGCAATCAAAGATATTCACGTCAAACTCAAGGATGGAATACCTGAGGACCAGATTGAGACCGCTAAAGCAGCACAACTTTGGGATGCAATGGGCGCAATCTCATTAGAACGCAAGCTCGAACTGCAGGGCCTAAAAGAAGGCAGCGAAGCTTATGAGATGGAATTGGGCAGACTGCGTGGTGTGAGAGCTGCTCTGATTGTACCAAAGAGCAGGCTCCCTCCCCTGGAGCTAAATGGCTAAGCTGACAGTTCAGCAATCCTCATTATCGAGTGCCCAAGCAAAGCGCCTGGTGCAAATGTACGAGGGTGCTGAAAAGGATTTGCTAAAAGAGTACAACAGCGCCCTCCTTGCTGCAAACAATCCTCAAAAGCTGGCAGATTTACAACGGAATACAAATCTCATCAGGCAAGAAGTCTTGGCCGGAAGTCGCATCTGGTGTGATGAGGCAATCGAAATGCTCTTTGATCTCGCTGCCTCTGAAGTTGACAAGTCCCTGGGCAGCAAAGAAGCCACACCACAGTTTCAGAAAGCCAAAGAAATCCTGGCGGACAATGCTTTTGAGAGCTTCGTGGAAGTCGATTCGGTTATCAAGCGCCGAGTGGAGCAGGTTATTAGACTTCTTTCCATGGAGCAACTCAAAGGCGAATTATCGGCACGCGACACATTGGAACAGGTGGCCCAGGCTCAGAAAGAAAAGCTGGCTGAACAGGGGATAACCGGATTCAGAGATGCAGCCGGGAAACAGTGGAATATTGTAAGCTACGTAGAAATGCTGGGGCAACTGGTGACAAGAGAGGCCATGATTGAGGGAACTGAGATCAGAGCCCTCGAACATGAGCAGGATTTGGTGCAGATTACCGACGAATACACCAGCTATACCTGCAAAAATTGCCTGGATTGGAAAGGGCAGATCGTGAGCCTGACAGGCAAGACACCAGGCTATCCTACTCTGGATGATGCCAGGGCGGGGGGCATATTTCATCCCAATTGCATCCACAACATCGTGATCTTGTAAGCCTCAATTTTCGAATCATCAATTCTATTTTTTTCGTTGGTAAAGACAGTGAATACGACAAGTTAGGAACGGAGAAAATCCAATGGGAAATGAAGGAAACGCAGGAGAAGGCCAGGGTGGCCAGGGTCAAGGAACAGCTCAAGGCTCAGGTCAGGGTGCAGGTCAAGAAGGGGGCCAGGGCTCTGGTCAGAGTGGCCAGGGTCAAGGAACAGTACAAGGTGCAGGACAGGGAGGCCAGGGAGACCTGGGCCAGGGTTCTGGTCAAGGTTCAGGGCAAGAAAGCAATCAGCAAAAAGAGGCTAACATGAGTTTAGCTGACATCGAAACCGCGCTCGGAATGCCACTCGCAGAAGCAAAGGCTCTCCTGTCAGCCGGCAAGAAGCCCAAAGAGGAGCCGAAGGGTGAGACGCTAAAGGGTGCGGAACTGGAACTGGCCAAGATGAAGGCCCTCATGCAGCGCAATGTTCCATCGAGTCAGATCCCGGTACTGCTGCAATTCCTGAACATTGCCGGAACGACTTCTGCCGAGATCAACGCCAGCCTTGATGCCCTGGCACAGGCCAAAATGCTGCCTCAGGAAGGCCAGCAACAGCAAGGCCAGGGGCAGGGCCAGGGGAACGGAGCTGCTCAGGGTGGAGGAAATGCACAGGGAGCTGGTAACCAGGGATTGCAGAATGGAGGCCAGCAGGGAAAGACAATGTGGACTGCGGCAAAGGTCCGGGAACTTCGCAAGTCTGGAACCGTAACTGCGGAAGTGCTGGCCGATATTAAGCGAGCAGAGGCAGAAGGCCGGGTAAGAGAATGAGGTGGTACTTTGGCTTATGAAGCGTTTAAAGAAGAAGTAGTGGCGTTGGAGGTGCAACACCAATTACAAAAGGTGTTAGTTTTTGCCCAGGAAGGCGTGGTTAATCACAATTTTGAGGGGTCCGTAAAGTACGCTAAGAGTGTGCGCCTAACCGGCATCGGCGGAGTTACTGTATTCGATGTAATTGATAATGTCGATATGCCTGACCCTGAAACCATTGCGGATACGGATACGCATCTGACGATTGATTTCCATAAAGGTTATAACTTCAAGATCCCCAGAAAAGATGAAGCGCAAACCAAAATTAACCTGATGGATGAGGTCAACATAGAGGCAGCTTATGCCGTGGCTGATGCAGTAGATTTGGCTGTCGCTTCTTGTTATGTCGATGCCAGTGCCGCTAATCTGGTGGGCTCGGATGCAGCACCCAAGACTCCTAATGTAACGAAGGGGGACGCCTCCAACGTATTCAAGCTAATCACGGACTGCGGAACCAAGCTCAAAAAGTCCAAGGTGCCGGCAGCAATGCCCAAGTGGATGATCATACCTCCCGAGATGGAGGCGCTGATTGTAAACGACCTGCACGATCAGGGTTCCAGCGCGCCAACGGTGGCAACTCCAGCAATCTTAAACGGCTCGATTGGCCAAATTGGAGGATTTGAGCTGCTAGTATCCAACAACGTGCCTAACACCAACGGGACACTGAACAAGATCCTGTTCGGAACCAAGCAGGCCATAACCTTCGCATCTCAGGTAGAAGATACTCGTATCCTGCCGATGGAAAAGCAGTATGCCAGAAAGGTAGACGGGGAGTACGTATTCGGCAGAAAAGTAGTGAAGCCGGCGTGCTTGGGCGTCATGACCTGCAACTTCAGCTAAAGAGGTGGATAAGATGAATCGGATTCTATATTTTTTGCTGGCCAATGCTCTTCTATTAGCAGGCATGGCAGAGGTACAGGCTACAGATACCGCGCTCACGGCTGCCGGGACACTAACGGGTGAGAATAGTTATGTCACGACTGCCTATTGGAGTGCTGCACCCACGAGCACGAATACAAAGTATATCGCCTACGATAACGCCTACATGTATTTCGTGATTATCAATGCTACAACTGTAGGAACAAGTCCAAAACTGAATATCTTGGCCGGAAATAACCCGCCTGCATTCCGGGCCGAGATAGGAAACCTGGCCATCCCTCTTACAGTCAACCGCTCGGTCATGTGCGGCCCGTTGGAGTCAGCCCGGTTCCTGAACACTACCAAGTATCTCAAGTTCTCGACTACAAACGTAACCACGGCCACTATGGCCATTCTGAAGGTGCTTCGGTAATGAGAGTCTTTAACAAGATCGAAAAGACTGTCTGGGAGATCTCAGATGAGGGCACTCTCAAGCACCTACAGAAATATCCGGAGAAATATGAGATCGGACCAGCAAAAGGCACAGAAACAACGGGTGGGGTAGGTATCAACACCGCAGGGTCAGAAAAGCCGGGAAAGTCCGGCAAATAGTCTTCTTTTTAAGGAATAATAAATGACAAATATCCAATCGGCTGGTACAGGAAATTGGAAAACAGGTGGAACCTGGGCAGGTGGAAACGAACCCGCCGCAGGGGATACAGTAGAAATCTTAAATGGACATACTATAACGCTAAACGGCGAGATAAACGCCATCGGAGCCACGACAATAAGGAGCGGCGGGCAGTTAACAGTTTCCTACCAGATGGTCACGAGCGCCTTCGCAAACATAACTGTAGATAGCGGGGGCAAAATATATGCATCTCGTTCCTTCTCTAGTCTCCTGCGAGTTAACGGCAAGATCGCATCAAATTCCAGCTATGGGATTGATTATGGTAAATCGGATGATCAGATCAGTAATGCAGCCGTAGCCGCTTATATCGAAATTGTGACCGCCTCGGACGTTGAATCATATAATACAAAGGGAATAGTGGGGGGAGCCAACAACTTTCTCACCATGTACGGGGCAGCTCTAACTGCATCTTCAACATTAGCAGGCTCAGAAGGGACCAGCCCAGAAAACAATGCTTTGGTGTTAACTGATGATATGGCTTTGAGGCCTAGCGCCACGTTAGCAGATGTCACAAACGGCCTGGCCGATATGATTATACTGGGACAAAACCCAATACTTGGCGTAGGAGCTGGAGCGCAGGGATTACAGATAGATGCATATCTGGTGGCAGGATACAACACAAGCACAAAAACAGTAACTTTAGGCGATGCCGGTGCAGGACAGTCATACTGGCCGAGGGGAGGCACAAGTGGAAATGGATATGATGATGTAGATACTACCAGGGCTGCAAATACCCCAGTGTATCGCATCTCATCAAATGTGGGGGTGCGTGGAACTGCTTATAATCTCAGACCTGCACGACTAATACAAGGAGTTAGTTATGCTGCAACATTCACAAACTGCTCGATCTGGTGGGGTTATTATGGAATCAATGCAGGGAACTTCACGTATGAAGGAGTAGTAACAGTCATAGGGTGTAATTATGGTATAGTGTCCGCAACAGCCGGAACAATTAGTGGAACAGTTATATGTGCTGGATGCAATTGTGCGATCTATGCAATAACTGCAACTATCACAGGTACATTAAAGATCTTTTCTTCTACTTATGGGGTAAATTCTGGTATATTGACCTCAACAGGTACAATATCAATTTACGCCTGCACATATGGATGTTACTATGTAGCAACAACTATATCGGGAACATTAAATCTGGTTGGAAATTCTAAAGGCATATACAACGGCAGAATAATATGTTATGCGACTGCAACTCTCTACGGCAATAATGTAGGAATTGATCAAGGACAACACGTATTTTGTGGGATAACAACAATATCGAATTCGACTTATGGTGTTTCAATAGCGACATGTATATTAAAAGGTCAGAATACGTTTGAGAACAACACCAAAGACATTGTTGATCCTATTAATTGTGCTTGTTATAATGTAACTTTCGGATCAGTTGACATAGATTATACCTTAGCAAATCTGCAACAATATTCTTACACCAAATCAGTAGACCATGATGGAGTAGCTGGGGCCTTCAAGGCAGTCACAAAAGGAGGCAAGGTAGAGAGCACTACAGCAACGAAGCCAACAGGAAAAAACTGGTCTTTAAAACTGCAACCAGTTTCTACAGTTGATCCCGTATTTGTAGAAAAACAGCTAACATTAGCACCAGGAGAGGCTTTAACATTAAACATCTGGATACAGAAAGACGCAGCGATGGCTTATCTGCCGTGGGTGGCAATAATCGACCCGCAAAACGACACATTATACAATCCAGACGCAGCAGAACTAGACGTTTACACAATGGCAGATAACACAGATTGGCAGACAGACACGTTAACCTACACCAACAACACCAGTTATGATAAAGAGATAATTTTAAGGGCAGTAGCAAAGAACGGCAGCGGTAACGTGTATTTCTATTGGGAGAGAGCTATCTCTTCGGGTGGGTCTGGTGGTGCGTCAGTAGTTGGCAGCTCGATAGTTAAGGCGGTGGTAAATTGAAAGTATTGAAACCAAGTGGTTCCTATTACGGAGAATTTTGCACCCAAAGATTTGACACGGGGGCGGCTAATGATGCAGATTCAACACCGACTGCAACTGCAAACAAGAATGGGACAGATGATGGCAGCTTTACGCTGACAGTAACAAAGATCGACACCGGGCGCTATAAAATAACCGGCACAGTCCCAAATGGATATTCCGCAGGAGATATTGTTGTGGTAACAGTGGCCGCAACTGTAAATTCTGTAGCAGGGAAGGGCGTAGTTGATCAATTCCAGGTAGTCACTGCCAGGCCGGGTACTGATGATATCCCAATTGAAGATGCAGTTTTAGCATCATCCCAACCGAGTTATGCACCGTCAAAGGCAGGGGATGCAATGACATTAACTGGGGCTTACGATGCAGCAAAGAGCGCCGCCTCTCAGACATCAGTAAACACAGTAGATGGAATAGCAGATGCAATTAAGGCCAAGACCGACAACCTGCCCTCAGATCCAGCAGATGAAAGCCAGCTTGAGGCAGCCATTACAGCAGCTCATGCAACCACTAACGGCAAGATCGATGCCGTAGATACAATTATCGATAATATTCACGACACAGACTTACCAGCAGTCAAGAGCGAGACAGCAGCTATCAAGGCCAAGACTGACAACCTCCCAGCCAGCCCGGCAGCCGTGGGCTCGAAAATGGATATCGTAGATTCGCCATCCTCTACCGGCCTGGGCGCAATTGTCTCAGCCATCTGGGCCGCACTCACATCCGGAATAACCACAACAGGCAGCATAGGCAAGCTTATCAAGGACTACCTGGATGCAGCAGTCTCCTCCAGGTTGGCATCAACAGGCTACATCGCACCCCCTTCTGTAGGTGCAATCGCAGATCAGGTACATGATGAGCTATTGAGCGGGCACACAGCGGCAGGCAGCGCCGGGAAAGCGTTATCTGACGCAATGGCCCTATCTGTGGCAGCAATCGACGCCCAGCTTTCGGGTACTCATGGAGCTGGAGCCTGGGGTGCATCCGCCGTGGGAACAATTGCCTATCCTGACCCACTAGATCCTTTCCTGGATGAGAACCGCGATCCAATGAGTGGGGTAAAAATAGAGGCCTTCAGCAACGCAGCCAGGACAGCCTTAGTGGACGTACAGGTTACAGATGTGAATGGCAACTTCCAGTTCCACCTTAATGCAGGAGAGTATTGGTTCCGGGCTAGCCTATTGCAGCACGTCAGCTATGAGTGGTCGGAGATGTTAGCATGAGTTTTACCCTAGTCGATATTGCCCAAACCCCAACGTTAGATGCCTATGTGACATTAGCCGAGATGGACGCCTACTTTGCCGGCAATGACCGGGCCACAGCCCTTTTAGCCCTATCAGTGGCCCAGAGGACATCTCTTTTGAACCAGGCCACTATAGCCATAGACAACGCCCCATTTAGGGGCACAAAATATGACCAGGGAATAACTGCCGGCGTTCCCGACCAGAAAAGGGCCTTCCCTCGCATTATAGACGGGGTTACTCTGGACTACAATAGCATCATCAGCCTGGCAATTGTGCCCCAGGATGTCAAATATGCCTGCATGGAAGAAGCCCTGGCCATTCAACTGGCCGGTGTAGGCGGGAGAAACCAGTTGCAGGATGAAGGGGTGCAGTCCTTTGCTCTGGCCAACAAATTATCAGAGTCATTTATCCCAGGGGCAGGCAATCGCAGCCTGCAAAGCAGAACCGCCAGGCAGCTCCTGCGTAAGTACATGGGATCGAGAATCAGGTAGATGCTACTGTGATGGACTTCTTTTGGGTCTGGAGAAAGAATGCAGCAGGAACCACTAGCAATAGAGGTAAAAACCACAGAGAACCGCGATATAACCCTGGGGATGATAATTGAGCGCATTGATCATTTAATTGAATCAAACACAGAAGAGCACATGCTGATCACAGAGAGACTAAACGAGAATGATAAAAACGTAGTTATCCTGAAATTCTCTCGGTGCATATATTCCTGGCTCGATAACAAGGGCGTGGTAAAGTGGGCCGCCTGTCTCGTTGCGGTGGGCGTCGTTGATTTTTGTGTGAGACATTTTTCTTAGGAGATTTTCATGGGCTTATTGGATGCGTACAGGGAGAAAATGGGCGAATCTGTGACCTGGAGGCACAAAACCGGCGTAGATTCCAATGTCGATCCGGTCTATTCCAATTCAACGATCAAAGTGCTCTGGTATGAGGAAGTCAAGTCATTTCAGAGCGATGACGGCAGGCAGTTGCAGCAGATCGCCTATATCCTGACCTCTGCCCTGGTAGAGAAGGACGACCTCATAACGAGAGGCGGCTTCTCCTGGCCGGTGATCGGCCTGGGCAAAGATCCGAGCATGGGACCGGAACAGATGAGGAAGGCGCATTTAGGGCAGTTCATGATTTGAGGAAATGATGACTGGCTATTCGCTTCTGGATAATTTAGTTAGTGCATTAACCGGCAATTCCGCCCTATGCATGCTGGTTAATTCAAAAATCTATAAGAACAAAGCAATATCTGCCAGCGTAATAGATCTGAGTGGAGATGTAAATAAAAGCCAGATCTCCTGCGAACTTTCGGACCTGCACGGCCAGATCCTCTCTGCCGATCAAGTTTTTGTCGTGGATATCAGGACACGAAAAGAGATCGCTGGCGACGGTGGCGCTGAGTATTGCGCCCAGATTGCCGATGCAGTGCGTGCCATCCTCGATGACGGTTTTGTCGGGGCGACTGTAACTAAGATTTATGGTGTTGTGGCATTTGACGGCACAATCAAAGGCTATAGGTGCAAGCTGCAGGTATCCTGTCATGTTAAAAGCAGTTTCACACTCACGGTCACGCCTTCTCAGGCCAGCCCACAGGCGGCAACAAGTGAGATCGTCTTTACGGCCATCGCATCGCCTAGCCTGGGGCTTGAATACAGGTTCCTCCTAAACGGCCCTGGTTCTGGTGGAGTTGCTCGTGACATGTCCGGCTGGCAGTCTCGAAATAGCTTTGCCTGGAAGACGACCTCTGCGGATGTCGGAACATCTACACTCTATGTAGAGATTCGAGGGGGAGTAAATAAAGGGGCAGCAGATCAATCCACCTCTGTAAGTTATACCATCTCCGCCACTTCTGCCGGCACAGGCACGGCGCCGGCGATCAGCAGCTTAACGCCCAGCCTGGCCGGCCCGCAGGAGGAGCAAACCAGGATAGATTTTATCTGCGTGGCTACAGATGCAGATAGCAACCCGATATTATATCGATTCTATCTAACAGGCCCTGGAACTGCTAACCTCAAGATGCTCGTGCAGGATTGGAGCCATAGGAATTCGTGGCAATGGCAGCCTCAAACTGTGGACGCGGGCGAGAGCACCATTGAAGTCCAAATCAGAGACGGCCTGCATGCTACGGAAGGCAGTTTTGATGATAAAGCAACTGCCTCCTATACAATAAACGCCGCCGTTATCGGCACAGCTCCCACGATCATCAGCCTGGTTCCTCGCCTGTCAAGCCCTCAGCCACCGGGAACTGAGATTGAGATAATAGCAACGGCAGCAGGTTCGAACGGGGTAGAGCTGTTATACAAATTTTGGCATAAGCCACCTGGTGCAGAATGGAAAGACCTGAGCCCTTGGGGTACTCAAAATTGGATTCGCTGGATTCCAACCCTGGCCGACTCAGGCACGAATAGCATCAGGGTGGATGTAATCGACGGGCTGCACGCCGAGAGGGGCAGTTACGACGCCACGAGCACAATCAGCTATACTATTTCACCCTGAGGTGAGCCATGCCTACCGAATTAACCTTTTCTGTAACCAATCCCGACGGCAGCACATTAACGATTATCCCGACAGAGTATAGAGCGGATTGGCCGTTTCTCTATCATCAGAGCCTGAGTTTCAAGTGCTATGATGGCCAGTTAATTGATGAGCGCGCTACAATCGTAGTTTCAAAGCTGGGCGCAGACATGCCTGTATTTTGCGGCTGGTTCGACCAGATGAAGCGGCCATCTTTCAAGTCCGGACGACCTCAGCAGTACCACTGCTCAGGATTCTCAAAGCTGCTAAATGTGCGCTCTGCATTCCAGAAGAGTTATGCTGCTACCGTTCAAATAAACGATCTCCTGGGAGACACAATCTCCAACCAGGGCCTACTATTCGTTGCAAGCTCCCTGGCGACCGGCTGGAAGCTGGCAACACAGCAAGGTGCTCCCGTAAACACCTATTGCCTGGAGAGGACCGGCACGGATGCCCTCTACACCCCCAGAATCCCGCTCATAACACCTGCCATCTACCTTGGCTCAACGCTTCTCACTGAGTCTGCGAGCCTTGAGGCAATGCAGGTGAACGAGTGGTTTCGGGATGCAGACTGCATCTACATTCGCCCTGCTGCGGGCGAGCCGACCGGAAATCCCCAGACATATCCCTGTTATATCCTTAATTTCAAGAACTGCCATCTGCGGGCCGGGTCGATCTCCACAGATACGCTGGTGCCCCCTGGAGTGGATGTACTTACGGAACGACTCTGGACCTCTTTCATGAGGGTTGCGGAAACACAGGGCCTGGAATTCAGCTTTGTGAACCGATCCGATGGCGATCAAGACCTTGATGCCAAGAGAACGATCTATCGAGGCTGGTATGATAATCCAGTGAAAACCTATGCAGAGGCGGATCTGATAGATTTTGAAACTGGGACCATGGATGATACCAAACACGGTTTTGATTCGATCATCTTGCGTGGTCGCACAAATACGTTCAATCTTTGCAACCTACCGCCAAACCGCTGGGGTCGTTCAAAAGCCTTCGGCGAAACGGATCCTCTGGCTGCAGGAGTCTACAAGGAACACATACCGTATCAATCCATTATGACGGAAGAGCAACTGGTTACGAGAGCCGGTTACATGCTCGGCCAGATGGCAGACGAGCGCTATCTGAGGTTATGGGCCAGGCCGGATTATGCTCTTAAATTGGGCGACTTCATCAGGGTTACAATTACCAGTGAGCCCTATGCAGGCCAATATAACATGAGGCTATTCAACAAAGCCTTTGAAAGTCGCTTGGGCGGAGATGTTATGGAACTGACTCTTTACGACGGGTACAACCCAGAAGATTGATGGCCATGGCATGTGAGACGAAGACGGTATCGGTGCTCGTTCACGCGGGAAGTGTAGGCGGAACTTCCTGTGAGTGGTGCAGGGACCATATTGATGATAAATTCGTCATAGAAGGTTCTGCCGTCGAACCCTATCGACTTCCAGCCCACGAGAAATGTCATTGTGCCTGGCAGATCACAAAAATTACCGGCATAACCAGGAGCATGGCTGAAAAGGTCAGAGCAGTTCTAGAAGAAACAACAGACGAAGCAGATAACAGCGACTCGATCAATGTAGGTAAAATTCAGATAATGGATGAATGCCTGGAAATATCTGAACAGGCTACAGAAGACGCAGAGGCCAGCGCCGCACAATCAGAGGCATATTATGCCCAGGCAGCCGATTGGCTGGAACAATCTGAAGTTGCTTTTGCCCTGGCTGAATCCTACGAAGATATCCAGGAAGAACAGCAACAGATCATGAGTGAGTGCCTGGCGATAGCAGAACAGGCAACACAAGACACAGATGCTGCAAATGCAGCTTCAGTCGTCTCTTATGGCCATGCAGCTGATTACCTGGCACTATCAGAAGCAGAATTTGCCCTGGCCGAATCCTACGAAGGGATCCGGGAAGAACAGCAGGCGATAATGGATGAGTGCATAGCGATAGCCGAATCTGCAACAGATGATGCAGATGCTGCGTATGCGGCTTCCTTAATCTCATACGGTCTTGCTGCCGATTACCTGGACTCCTCGCAGGCAGCTCTTGACCTGGCTGAATCTTACGAAGCTATCCAGGCAGAACAGCAAGCAATCATGAATGATGCCTTAGCGAGAGCAGAATCAGCAACAGATGATGCAGACTCTGCTTACGCTGCTTCAGTCGTCTCTTATGGCCATGCAGCCGATTACCTGACCCTCTCCGAAGCTGCCTTTGCTCTTGCACAGGATTATGAGGCCATCCAGACAGAGCAGACCATAATAATGGACGAGCGTTTAGGTGCTGCAGAAGAAGCACTCTCCAATGCAGAGGAAGCAACAATTGCCTCTGAGAGTTCCTATGCTGATGCAGCCGATTACCTGGCCCTCTCTGAAGCGGAATTTGCTCTTGGAGAAGATGATGAGGCCGTCCAAGTAGAGCAGCAAGCGATTATGGACGAGTCCCTGGCGATAGCCGAATCAGCAACAGATGATGCAGATGCTGCAAACGCCGCTTCAGTCGTCTCTTATGGCCATGCAGCCGATTACCTTGCTCTCTCTGAAGCTGCCTTTGCTCAGGCCGAGGATTACGAGGCCGTCCAAGTAGAGCAGCAAGCAATAATGGGCGAGTGCATAGCGATTGCTGAATCAGCAATGGATGATGTGGACTATGCTTACGCTGCTTCAGTTGTCTCTTATGGCTACGCTGCTGATTACCAGGACCTTTCCGATGCTGAATATGCACTTGGAGAAGATTGCGATGCCGTCAGAATAGAACAGCAAGCAATAATGGATGAGTGCTTGGACATAGCAGAAGAGGCAACCCAAGAAGCTGAGGACGCAAATGCAGCTTCGGTCGTATCTTATGGTCATGCAGCCGATTACCTGGCATACTCAGAGTCGGAATATGCCCAGGGAGAGGACTGCGATGCTGTTCAAGAAGAACAATTGGCGATAATGACTGAGTGTGCCGACATAGCAGAGGAGGCAACATTAGAAGCAGAGGCTGCAATTGCAGAAGCCGATGATTGGCACAGCCAGGCAGAAGAATGGTACGCACTGGGCGAAGAGTGGTTTGCTTTAGGTGAACAAGCAGAAGCGATAGAAGATTGGGAAACTGCAGATTACTGTTATAATGAGGCGGAGACATGTTTTAATGAATCAAGCGATTGTAGTGATGAAGCAGATTATTACAATGGGCTGGCGGATGAGGCAGTTACAATTGCGAATGAGGCCATGGATGAATATGATGCAGCCGAAGCAATATTCAACGCCAACGATCCTGCGCCTCACTATGCGTTAGCTGAATCGTATCTGCAAACCAGCAATAATTATCTCGCTGAAGGAGATGAGTTTGTTGCATTGGGCCTTGAGGCAACCGCTATTGCAAATGAGGCCTTGGACGAATATGATGCAGCCGAAGCAGTATTCAACGCCAATGATCCTGCGCCTCACTATGCATTAGCCGCATCCTATTTGCAAACCAGCAATAATTATCTTGCTGAAGGAGAGTGGTATGTAGCATTGGGACTTGAGGCAACTGCAATTGCAAATGAGGCTCTGGACGAATACGATGCAGCCGAAGCGATATACAATTCATACGATCCGGCCACACTATATGCTCAATCAGAGTCATATTTGCAAATCAGCGATAATTATCTTGACGAGGGTGATGGTTATGCAGCAACGGCTCTTGCAGCGACCGCAATTGCAAATGAGGCCATGGATGAGTATGATGCAGCCTTGGCAGTTTTTCACGCTCACGATCCTGCTTCACACTATGCCCAGTCTGCCGCATATTTGCAGACCAGTAATGACTATCTCGCTGAAGGAGATGAATATGCAGCATCGGCTATTGCACTGCACGCTATTGCTGATCAGGCGATGGCGGATTACAATGCAGCGTTAGCAGTTTTCAACGCCCACGACCCAGCACCCCAATATGCATTAACCGCATCCTATTTGCAAACCAGCAATGATTATCTCGCTGAAGGAGATGGGCATGTGGCATCGGCTCTTGCACTGCTCGCAATTGCTGATCAGGCGATGGCCGATCACGATGCAGCCTTGGCAGTTTTCAACGCCCACGATCCAGCACCTCAATATGCATTAGCAGCATCCTATTTGCAAACCAGCAATGATTATCTCGCTGAAGGAGATGGGCATGTGGCATCGGCTCTTGCACTGCTCGCAATTGCAGCTCAGGCGATGGCTAATCACGATGCAGCCTTGGCAGTTTTCAACGCCCACGATCCTGCGCCCCTCTATGCCCAGGCAGCCGTAGATCTGCAAACCAGCAATGACTACCAGGCTGAGGGGGATAGGTATGTAGCATCAGCTCTGGCAGCGCTTGCAATTGCAGCTCAGGCAATGGATAATTACGATGTAGCCTTGGCAGTTTTCAACGCCCATGATCCTACTGTCCTATATGCCCAGTCAGCTGCCTATTTACAATCCAGTGAGAGTTGCACCGATTTAGCAGTTTACTGGGCCGCTCAAAGTGTGATATTTTGGGGAACTGCTGCTGATGCACTGGAGGACCATGATGATGCACAATTTGTTCTCCTGGGAGAAGAGGATAGGATTAGCATATTAACAGAACCAATAACAAGATACACAAATTGCCAGGAGAATCTTATAATTGAAGATGAACTTGCAAAATTGGGAGTAACGTAGAATCAGGAGCAAAGAGAATGGGAAACAACATGAAAGAGAATGAGCCAGGTAATGAAGAACTGACTCCAAAAGAGAGACTGGATAAAGTCAAAGAAAAGATGAAGGCGGCTGAAGCAAAAGGGGCACAATTGGCACAACGACATGATGAGTTAGTGGAAAGTAGGAAGGAGCTGGAGGAAAAGATAAAGGCGCGCAAGGAACAGAAACCAGCTCCTGAAGATCCAGTTACTCGCACCTAGAGCTGAGTGAGCAGGGTAGGTGCAGCAAGTCAGGAAGCACCTCCTCTCCCCCTCCCCGGACCCCACCCTCTCTCCTCGGTGGTCACGGCAGCGGCGGGATAGCCGGGAGTGCGAGAGGCGCCATCTCCGGCAGGCCGGGATAATTTCGTGCTTCATGGCCTGCTCAGCGCCCGACAGCACGCTTGCGATCTATGGAGGCACATTCATTGCCTAATGAATCGTTGGGCCAACTCATCGCAGGCTTTTATCAGATTATCCTTGGCAATCCTCAAGTTTACACCACCAGAGACCTCGATCTCGCCTGCCCCTTTTATGGCAGGCAGACCTATAATGGAAATCAATGGCTGAGATGCTTCTAGCTTTAGCTTCCAGCTTAGCTTGGGATCCTCTAAAGCGCTCTTTGCCTCCTTAACGACCTGCATTTGAGAGACATCGTTGGTCAGTCTATCTAGTACGAATATGATTTGGCCCAAACTCTGCTCTAATGCATTCAATTGCGGGTCTTGTTGATTCAATAAGTCGATATATTTTACGATTAGATCATAATTACTCATTAAACATTCATCTATATACTCGATCTTTGCTCTTGTCTCAAAATGCTGCTTTGCATTTGCCTCTATGATTTCCTTTTTAGCGTCATTCAAATTGGCCTTAAAATTAAGAGCGATCTCGATTAATGGATAGGCATTCGTTATCAATTTGTTCATATTTTCAAGTATATACGAAAGATCCTCGCTTCTTTCAATGTCTTCTAAAGTCTCATTGGCTGATTGTCCCATTCCCTCCGGTAATATCTTGTATAATGCTCTTAAAGTGTATGTCATTTTTGTGCTGTATTGATATGCCTTAATGGGGTCGTCCAAAGAGAGAAACTTTGCCTCTTGGTAGATCTCAGCGCCAGGAGCCTCGTATTCGGTGCCTGTTCCATGAGCGATCTGGCAGATTTGTTCAGCCTTCTTCTGGATCTCCTCAATATCGGCCTGTATTCTCTCTTCAAGGAGTAGATTGCATTTCTTCATCAGCTTGATCGTTCCAGGAGCACTTTCCACGGCGGCAACCATATGATCAGCAGCTTTATTGCAATACCAGCTATAGGCATTGAGTTTTTCGGCGATCTCCTCAACGGATTTCCTCTTCAGACTCTTCGCTTCTTGAAGTGCCCTGGCTAAGTTCTCTATCGCCTTTATTAGCTCGTTTTTGCTCTTTGACCCGTCCACCGCCTCCTTTGCCTCTGCCAAATACTTTTGGACAGCATCCTGGGAATCTTCTTGAAATGTTAGTGCAAAATAGGAGCGATAAAAGGGATGGCAAAACCTAGCCGGGCTATATTCTGACTCTTGAGACGATATTTCAAAGTATCCGAGCGCAGCCTCCAGATGCCTTCGCAGAGCATTAATGTCCTCGGATTCTGTGGCCTCGTATACAGATGCTTTTCCCAAAGAATGATAGGAGAACATCCGAATGCGTCTGTCCTCGTCTTGAGTTAGCCTGTGGAGATCCTGCCATGCCAGGACTTTGTCAGGAACGTGAGGATATGCGGATCCTAGGGAATATGCTACTTCGAATCGTACACTACTGTCCTCGTCTTGAGTTAGCCTGTGGAGATCCTGCCATGCCAGGACTTTGTCAGGAACGTGAGGATATGCGGATCTTAGAGATGATACAGCGTTTCTTCGTACATCGTTTTCCTCGTCTTGGGTCAGCTTATGAAGGTCCTGCCACGCCTGGACTTTGTCCGTGACGTTAGGATATGCAGATCCCAGAGATGATACAGCGCTTCTTCGCACATTGCTATCTGTGTCATGAGTCAGCTTTACGAGATCCTGCCAGGCCTGTCCTTTGTCTGGTATGTTAGGATAAGCTGATAGCAGGGAAGATACAGTGGTTCCTCGCACAATGCTATCCTCGTCTTGGGTCAATTTATGAAGATCCTGCCACGCCTGGACTTTGTCCGTGACGTTACGATATGCAGATCCCAGAGATAATGCCGCCGCAAATCGCACATCGCGATCCATGTCCTGAGTTAGCCTGTGGAGATCCTGCCAAGCTTGGACTTTGTCCGGGACGTTACGATATGCAGATGCCATGGATAATGCCGCTCCGTATCGCACACCATTGTTCCCGTCTTGAGTCAGTCTGTGGAGATCTTTCCAAGCTTGGATTTTGTCAGGAATGTGAGGATACGCGGATCCGAGGGAACGTGCCGCTCCGTATCGCACACCATTGTTCCCGTCTTGAGTCAGCCTGTGGAGATCTTCCCAAGCTTGGATTTTGTCAGGAATGTGAGGATACGCGGATCCCAGGGAATATGCGGCTTCGAATCGCACACCATTGTCCTCGTCTTCAGTTAGCCTGTGGAGATCCTGCCCTGCCTGGACGTTGTCAGGAATGTGAGGATATGCAGATCTTAGAGATGCAACAGCGTTTCTTCGTATATCGTTGTCCTCGTCTTGGGTCAATTTATGAAGATCCTGCCATGCCTGTCCTTTGTCATGAACGTGAGGATATGCGGATCCTAGGGAATGTGCCGCTGCAGATCGCACGTCATGATCCTTGTCCTGAATCAGCCTTATGAGATCCTTCCACGCCAGGACTTTGTCGGGAATATAGGGAAAAAGGTTTGAATCCAATGAGAATGCTGCTATCAATCGCTTCTTGCTATCCTTGTCCTGAGACGTCTTATGAAAATGCTGCCAGGCCCGGACTTGGTGGGAAATGTTGGGAATACCCGGAACAAAGGATTCTGTATCTTCCTTGCGACCCTCAGTTTTACTATTATTGGCCTTTCTGTAGGTTTCTGCCTGATCAATCACTTAGCTTTCCTCCGCAAATCCGTGCCTCAAGCTGGCCAGTCTGGTCTTGGCCTCGCTCTGGTTCCTCGCCCAGACAAAGTACTCCCTGTAGTCCTCCCGCTCGACCAGGATTCCTTCCGGGACGGGAGGCCAGCAGAGCGAGACCTCCACGCTCTGCACTTTGCCCTGTAGCACGACAACGCAGACCTTGAATGGCAACAGGCCGCTCTGGATCTGCTCGCCGAACATGTCAAACTCGGCAACCTCCAGCTCAGCCGTCTCGTCCGAGGCCATGCGAACGATCTTGAGAACCCGGTCTGCAACCGGCCTGCTGTAGGGGCCATAAAGGCCGTCTGCTGCATCACTGGCCACAAAGAATGCTTCTCGCATCTTCTCAGTGCTCCTCACTCTGGCAGCGGCACTCAGAGGTCATCCAGGTAATCCTCATCGTCGTTCACCAGGGCGTCCGGGCTCATGGCTTCCTTGGCATCGGCCTTCTCAAGAGCGGAGGCAATCTCGAACAGGGAGCATAGCTGGGTGGAGAGCAACGGGCTCTGGCTCATGAGAAAGATGGTCTGCTTTTCTTCCGGGGTCATCTCGTCGCTGGTCCGCAGCATCTCTTCACGGGAGATGGTGATGGTAATCACATGCTCCCGGGTCTGGGGGTCGTCTCTGCGGTCGATCTTCAGGCTTTCACCTCCAGGGTCTTGACGAACCTGGCATGAAGCTTCTCTCTTCTCGGTGTGACTTGCCCCAGGAAGCAGCCGCCGGCCTGCAAGGACCGGATGTGATGCACACCGGAACAGGGGTCCTGGTCGTCTCCCCTCGGCCCTCTTCGGCAGTAGAGGCAGGGGACGTAGGCGCTAAGTGGTTTGGGCATTTTGCGTATTCCTGCCTTTGTACATCGCCTCTAATCTGCGGTATTGCTTAGCAGCTCGGGCGCTCCTGAATAGCAGTTTTCCATCTTTGCGGTCTATCAGGGACTCGGGATCTCCGAATTCATTCTCCGAGGCCCACATCCTCAGAGCTTCATGATCGTCAGCTTTTAGCACACCCATGGGCGATCCCACTTCTTGCGATTTTAAGGCTTTAACTGATGGAATCATTTACTCCTTTTTTGCTTCGGCCAGCTTAGCCTCTAGCTCCTTATTTCTCTCGGTGACCTTTTTGTAATCCAAGAGCAGGTCACTGAGCGCATCTCCCTGGGAGCCGTAGCCTCCATTCACCTGAAAATCGGTCAGCACCTTCTTGGCCGTGCTAAGAACAGTAACGTTGATCCTATCTATGATCTTCTCTTTAGTTGCAGGCATAGTTGTAAGCGTAAGCGTAGCTTACATATAAACATTGCGAAGTTTTACGGAACTGTTAGGAGGAGGGCCTGGACCGGCCCTTTCGGAGAGGGCCGAAGGGGGCCTCTCCCCCCTAAATGCAGCTGCTTGAGCTTCTTTTTCTGGGGTGCCGCGCGCGGGTGTTACGCGCGGGAAGGGTGGGGGCGCACTCAGGCGCCGTGCGGGCTTCCCCTAACCCCATACACGGGGGACATTTCCTGGAGTATCCGGTGTTTCAGGCAGAATGGCATTTGCATGCCTGCTATTTCCGGGGCGGGAGTTCTCGGCCTTAGGTCTAGGGGGCACAGGGCCTCTGTCAGTAATCAGGGGGCATGAGCTTTCCTGCACTTTCTGCCCTTCAGGTTGATCAGGGCATGCGAATAGGCACACTCCTGCGCGCGGACCCCCTACCAGTGGGGGTCCGTGCTCGTTGCTGTGGGAATTAACGTAAAACCCTTCCGGGTTTTACTTCCAGACCCGAACGGGCCAGGATGGTCTGGGCTAGAGTTGGCCCTTGGGCTGGATTTTGATCTATGACATTTTCAGAAATAATGTAAAAAATGTCATAGAACTTTTTTGAGGGTGGACCTCTTCAAAAGGTGCATTTTGTGGCCCCGCCATGATTAAATTTAGCGTCTATTGCTATCGATTTCTATTGCTTTTCTGTCGCGCAGCTTTGCCGCTCGGATGCTCTGCAGGCCGGAAAAAGGGCCAGTCTTCGGCCAATTGTAAGCGTAATAGTAAGCGTAAGCGTAATGCTTATAAGCCCAAAGGTAGGGTATATACTAAGAACTTTTGGGAGGTTCGAAAAATGGCAACTGAG
>Ga0116170_10000357_pt1 | contig 48456 bp, 36 predicted proteins | sample AD_JPNHW1_MetaG_FD_89797 | JGI IMG/M metagenome (GOLD analysis project Ga0116170, IMG submission 89797) | Active sludge microbial communities of municipal wastewater-treating anaerobic digesters from Japan - AD_JPNHW1_MetaG | ecosystem: Engineered > Bioreactor > Anaerobic > Digestate | place... | reverse complement strand
GCGACACGACCAGGACGAACCAGATCCTGCCCGGCTATTTTGTCGATGAAATGCCCTACGGGTACTGGGGCTACGGCACCAACAGCATCAACGGTGACCGGATGGGCGGCTGGATGAACCTGGGGCGCGACAAAAGCGTGAACAGCACCACCACCTTCAAAGCCGACCTGACCAGCCAGATCTCCGCACGGCACCAGCTCAAGACGGGTGTTCAGGCCGTCTATAATGACTATGATATCAAATCCAGTACCGTGAGCCCTTCCATGGATACCTGGAACCGCGCGATGACCTACAACGTCTTCCCCTTCCGCATTGGTGCCTTTGCACAGGACAAGATCGAGTATCAGGGTTTTGTCGCCAACCTTGGCTTACGCATGGATCAGGTCCATCCGAATGGCGATTATCTCGTACTCGATGCCTACGATGTCAATCTTGGGGCCGGATATGGCAAAGAGATCTCGACCCACGTGGCCAAGGCGAAATCGAAATCCCGGACCTACTGGAGTCCGCGCCTGGGCATTTCGCACCCCATCACCGACAACAGCAAGCTCTATTTCAACTATGGCCATTTCCGTCAGGAGGCCTATTCCTCCTACCGGTTCCGGATGCAGCAGGAACGCAGCGGCCTGGTCACCTACCTGGGCGATCCCAATATGGAAATGGAAAAGACCGTCTCCTACGAACTGGGCTATTCGCAGAGTCTTTTCGGGACGATGCTGTTGAATCTCGCCGCCCATTACAAGGACGTGAGCAATCAGGCCGGCTGGGTCTATTATCACAATTTCAAGGGCACGGTCGATTACTACAAGGCCGAGAACAATCGCTACCAGGATATCCGCGGCTTTGAGGCGACCCTGACCAAACAGAGCGGCGAGTGGATCACCGGTTTTGTGAATTATACCTATGAGGTTTCCACCAGCGGCTATTTCGGGCTGGTTTCCAATTATGAAAATCCCAACGAACAGCGGGCCTACCTGCGCGAAAATCTCTATCAGGAGCGGCCGCATCCGCGCCCCTATGCCCGCATGAACCTCGATCTGCACACGCCCAAAGGATTTGGTCCGCAAATCTCCGGCCTGCATCCGTTCGAATCTTTCAACGTCAGCCTGCTCGGGGACTGGCGGGCCGGCAGTTACGTCACCTACAATCCCAACAATATCCCGGGCGTAGTGGACAATGTGCGCTGGAAGAACTGGTATAATCTCGATCTGCGTCTGGCCAAATCGATCCGCATCGCGAAAATGGAGAGCCAGCTCTATCTTGATTTTACCAACGTGCTCGATATCAAGTATCTCAATTCTGCTGGTTTTTCGGACAATTATGATTATGTGGATTATCTCGAATCTCTCAATTTTGACTGGGAGAAGGGGGATGAAAAGGGGAGCGACAAGATCGGTGATCTGCGCCCCGAAGGGACCAAATATGAAGCCCTTGAGCTCAATCCCTATAACGACCCGGCCATCACGGCGCGCAACAAGGTGCGCAAGGAGAACAAGTCCTATATCGATAATCCGAACATCGATTCCCTCTGGTGGCTGAATCCGCGTGATATCACGTTCGGCATCAGGATCAACTTTTAATTGCACGAGGAATTAAAATGAAGAGAACCTATCACCCCCCAATGCCCGGTCTCAAGGGGATCATCCTCACCCTGATGCTCACCGGAATTTGGTTCGCGGCGTTTTCGCAGGTGGTCTCTACGGACCGGCGCTATATTCGTATTGGTGAGCTGCAAAACCATTACACCGCCTACGGTTCCGACCGCGCCTGGAACAACACCTATTATGAGGGCCTGCGCTGGCCGGCCGGGTATTTCTATCAGGACAATTCGGTGATCCGCCGGCAGTGGATCGGCTGCACCAACTTTACCAATGCCCGCGATGAACATTATGACAATTTCGCGATCACCTTTTCCGAAGGCAATGTCGGGACCGCTCTCTTCCCGGTAGAACTCAAGCAGATCGCCAAATTTGCGCTGCCGACGGTCTACGTGGACGGCATTGATATCAGCGCTCCGTATGCCACGGATGTCGATGAGATCGATCCCACGATCATTCCCGACCGTATTGTCATCAACAAGGTCAATACCCTGATCGGCCTTACCATCACCCGGACCATCTATGCCTTCTCCCAGCAGTACCATAACAATTATTTCATCCAGACCTGGACGCTGGAGAACACCGGTAATACCGATTATGACTCCGAGATCGAGCTGACACGCCCCCTCACGGGCGTCCGCTTCAGTTTCGGAGTGCGCTACTCGGTGTGCCGGGACGGTGCCAGCCCGGTGGGATCGGCGCAAACCTACGGCAAGTTCAGCTGGGTTACCAAGCGCGGCGAGAACTATGCGGCGCATGCCGGTGAAAAGATCACCGAAGCCAATCCCATCGTCGACTGGATCCGCTGCGGTTTTGAATACGTCGGGCAGAATCCGGTCAACGCCTTTGATAATATCGGCGGCCCGTACATCTCCAAAAACGGACGGCTGGCCTCCCCCCAGCATGCGGGCGTGGCCATTCTCCACGTCGACAAGTCGGCGGGCGATCATAGCGATGATCCGGCGCAGCCGCTCAAACTGGGGTGGCATGCGGGCGACTCCTATCCCGGTGTCACCAGCTATACCAAAGAGGGTGAACCCTCCATGGCCATCCTCTACAACGTCCTCAGCGGCAATCCCTACATGGGACTGGGCGGAACGACCCGCTTTGATGAAACCTACATGGCCACCCATCCCGATCCCTCCACAGTGCACAACGACGGCGGCGGCACCAATGTCTGGGCCTGTTACGGCCCCTGGGACCTGCAGCCGGGTGAGTCGGTCACCTTTGTTGAGGCCGAAGGCGTCTCCGGCCTCAACCGGCAGATGTGCGAATCGATCGGCGCCCGCTGGAAGAAAGCCTATCTCGATCCGGGTGACAAGGGCCCCTTCACCCTGCCCGATGGCAGCACCACCAACGACAAGGATGTCTACAAGAACAAGTGGGTGTTCACCGGCAAGGATTCGATCCTGATGACCTTCGGCCGCGCCAAGCGCGCCATGGACGCCGAGTACAAGATTCCCCAGCCGCCGCAGCCACCGCCCCTGGTCGATGTCAAATCGGGCGGCGACCGCATCACGGTTTCCTGGTCCGCCAGTCCCTCGGAGAGCGAGTCCGACTTTGCGGGCTACAAGGTCTTTCGCGCGGTCGGGCGCACCGACACGGTCTTTCAGGAGATCTACAGCGGTGGCAAGGATATCCATGCCTTTGCCGATGTCTCGGCCATCCGCGGCATCTCCTATTACTATTATGTCTCCGCCTTCAACGACGGCAGCAAGAACAGCAGCGGCGAGTGCAATCCGCCAGGACCCTTGCTGAGCAGTCGCTACTACACCCAGACCACCGAACCGGCCTACCTGCGCCGGCAGGCAGGCTCAAGCCTGGAAGACGTGGTCGATGCCGATGGCAATGTGATCACCCCGGGCATCCGGATCGTGCCCAATCCCTACAACATCAAATCGCGGGTGCTGCAGTACACCGGCGAGAACGACAAGATCATGTTCCTCAACATCCCCGGACACTGCACCATTCGCATCTTTACCGAGCGCGGCGATCTGATCAACCAGATTTCGCACGAAGACGGCAGCGGGGATGAGAGCTGGAATTCCATCACCAGCTCGCGCCAGGTGGTGGTCAGTGGCATCTACATCGTTCACTTTGAAGTCACGGCGGATCAGTACGATTCGGCCACCAATACCCTGCTCTACAAGAAAGGCGACACCGCCGTTCGCAAGCTGGTCATTATCCGTTAACTGCTGCTGTTAAAATCCGCTGTGATTTTGCAGCCCCAGCCGGGGCGGCCGCAGCGGATTTTTTTGCACAAACCATCATTGAGGTTGGGAATGAAAAAGTATTTTCTCTGTGGGCTGCTCTTTTGTTGCAGTGCACTCTGGGCCGCTGAGACCAGCGAGTTTCGCGCTACCTGGGTCATCACCTGGGAGATCTATGGCGGGCATCAGCCGGTCGAGACAGTCAAGGCGCGCATCCGCAAGATTCTCGATGATCACGAGAAAGCCAACATGAACGCCGTGGTCTGGCAGGTGCGCCAGGCTGGCACGGCCTATTATGCCTCCAGCTTTGAACCGTGGGGCAGCTATCTGGACAGCATGGATCCGGGCTTCGACCCCCTGGCCTATGCCATCGAGCAAGCCCACAACCGCGGCCTGGAGCTGCACGCCTGGTTCAACAGCTTCCAGTGTTCGTCGACCGCACCCGGATCGCCGTCCGGCGACCATCCCGAATGGGTCTGCCGCAACTCCAGCGACCAGCCGATGAACGCCTCGCGCGCCCTCTCACCCGGACTGGCAGCGGTGCGCGCGTATACCGTGGCGGTGGCGATGGATCTGGTGCGCCGCTATGATATCGATGGCCTCCATCTCGACTATGTGCGCTGGAACGAGGAATCCGGTGCAGCGGCGCTGCAAAAGGAGCCCGCCCGCCCCAAGCTGGATGGTCAGATCAGCGAGGCCGAACTCGCCGATCTCCAGGCGAACATGGCTTCGCGCTATCTCTATGACGTCGAGCATCCCTACAGTGCAGGGGTGCCCGCCGGATTCGGCTCCTGGGAAGAGTGGTGGCGCTGGTCGGTTACCGAATTCGTCCACACCCTGCACGATTCCGTTCAGGCCGCCAAGCCTTGGGTGCGGCTTTCGGCGGCCGTCCTCGGCAACTATAACTGGGGCGGCTGGCAGGGCTACGGCACGGTCTATCAGGACGCAGCGCTCTGGTTCAACCGCGGCTATGTCGACCAACTGATGCCGATGCACTATCACTGGACCGTCGGCGCCGATTTCTACAAGATGCTCGCCGGTCCCAGCAACAGTTGGGGCCCCTTCCTGCAGGAGGGTATCGCCGCCGGCCGGCTCTACAGTGTCGGCCCGCCCTCCTATATCCTCAGTGAAAACCGGATCATGGATCATCATGCCGAGATCGTCGACTATTGCCGCATGGTGCCCTGGGTGGATGGCTTTCAGTTCTTCAGCTATGGCACCTGGGAAGACAACGTCTTTTTCAGCGAGGCTGCAGCATCCTTTTTTTCGAACAAGACCAAGATACGTGCTGCGCGCTTTTTGTCCACGGCCACGCCGGAATCGCCCGGCGTCGCGGTCAACCGGCGCGACTCGTTGACCTATGAGGTGACCGTCACCCTGCCAGCGGGCCTGACCACGCCGCAGCGCATCGCCCTCTATCGCATTGAAGAAAATACCCCGCGACCGGACCAAGATCCCCTGCTCCGCATTCTCTGGTGCGGCGGCAGCGCCAGCTATACCGACCATTTTGATGGCTTGCAGGATCACGCCGGCTCCTTCTATTATTATGCCACGACCCTGGATCGGTTCTGGAACGAATCCCTGCCTTCGAATGTGGCGGAAGCCGGCCCGGTCCCCTCTTTCGCACCGCGGCTCTTCGCCTCGACACCCGCCAACAGCGATACGGTGCATGTCGGCGATGACCTGGTCCTCGTCTTCAGCAAGGGGATGGATTCCACGTCGGTGGCGGCCGCCCTGAGCATCACGCCCGCGATCGCGGTGGGCAAGATCTCCTGGAGCGCGGACCACCGCACCCTGACCCTGCAGCCGGCAGCACCTCTGGCGTTCGCAACGACCTATACTTTGACTCTGAGTGATGCCGCCCGCGATCGCAACGGCACGGCGCTCGATGGCGACGCCGACGGCGCCGCGGGCGGATCCTTTCAAATCCGTTTCACGACCGATGCCCGCGATCTCAATGGTCCGGAACTGATCGCCCTCTATCCCGCCGGGACGCAAGAGCCGATGGCGGTTGAAGGGGTGATCAACCTCGTGTTCAATGAACGGATCCTGCCCGCCTCCATCAAGGACTCCACGATCCTCGTATCTATCGGCGGAGTGCCCGTCAAATCAATGTGGGCGCACGTGCCCATGGGCAACCGCTCGGTGCTTTCGATCCAGCCGGCCAAAGCCCTCGAGATCAACACCGATTATCATCTGCTCCTGAAGCCGACCCTCAGCGACACCTTCGGCAATATCATCCCCCAGCCCATCGATCTGGATTTAAAGACCCGGGGTGAGCGGACGCTGAAGGAGGTAACCATCGAAAAATTCTTCGGCGCCAGCAACTGGAAAGATCCCAGCTATAGCGGCTCGACGGTCGGCACCATCGCCGCCAAGACCCTGTTTGAAATGGACCGGACCGTATGGCTGCCCAACTCCCTCGGGACGCAAAAGTATTCTGCCGCCCTGCGCTATCAGTGGGATACTGCAGCGGCCGAGCACCTCTGCCGCGTCTATCTCGATCCGGCCACGACCCCGGCCACCGTCTTCTTTGACACGACCTATACCCTGCAAATCCAGGTTTTTGGAGATGGAAGCGGCTCGCTCTTCCGGCTGGCGATCGATGAGGTGGCCGCCAAAAATACCCTGCCGGAGGTGACCCAGTGGGTCAAGATCGACTGGTATGGCTGGCGGCTGGTGGAATGGAAGATGAGCGACCCCGGCGTGGTCGGCTCCTGGCTGGCGACCAACGGCACCCTGGACGGCAACAAATTGACGATTGACAGTATCCAGCTCGCCCCGGATGCCGGATCAGCCGCCAGCGGATCGATCTATCTGGACAACCTGGTGGTCGTTCTCAAAACCACCAATCCCACGGCGGTGGAGCAGGCGGAGGTAACCCTCCCGGCCCGATTCGGCCTTGAGCAGAACTATCCCAATCCCTTCAATCCGGTGACGCAGATCAGCTACGAACTGCCCCAGGCCGCTCCGGTCCGCCTGGCTGTCTATGATCTGCTCGGCCGCGAGGTGGCGGTACTGGCAGAGGGGTTGCAGCCGGCCGGCCGGCACCAGATCAGCGTCGATGCCCGGGGCTGGAGCACCGGCACCTATCTCTATCGCCTGACCCAGGGCGGCCGGACGCTGACCCGCAAAATGCTGTTGATGCGCTGATGGCTGTTTGAAGAGGAGTTGATGTTGGCGACGCCGATTGAACAGGGCTGGAGGGGGCCCCGGATCGTACCGGAGCAGATTCGCTCAATCCTGGTCTCACGTCTACGCTTTATGGGGGATATCATTCTCACCACGCCGCTGCTGGCCGCGCTGCGGCAGAATTTTCCGCAGGCGCGGATCGGTTTCCTGTCGGAGACCCCCTACGATCAGCTGCTGGAGCACCATCCGGCGGTGGATGAGCTTTATTCCTTCAGGCGCGGCGATGACCGCGACCAGGTGGCCCTGCTCCGCAGCCTGCGCCGGAAGTCCTGGGATGTAGCGATCGACCTCTTCGGCAATCCCCGCTCCGCGCTGCTACTCTACCTCAGCGGGGCGCGCCGGCGCATCGGCGGTGATTTTCGTGGCCGGCGCCTGCTTTACACCCACCGGATCCTCGACCGCGGAGAGCGTATGACCGCCATCGCCTATCATCTGCGCTCTCTGGCACCCCTCGGCCTCGACGCTGCGCCGCTTCCCACCCATATCGAGATCACGCCGGAGGAACACCGCGCGGCGCGGCAGTGGCTGATGGACAAGGGCTATGATCCGGACCGCCCCCTGATCGGTCTCCATCCCGGTGCAACCTGGCCGGCCAAACGCTGGTTTCCAGAACGCTTCGCTGCCCTTGCGGCCCGCCTGCACGACGAGCAGAAGCAGATCCTCTTCACCATGGGCCCCGGCGAGGAGCAGATCATCACAGCGATCTTCAAGACCTTGCCCTTTCCCCTGGCGCTCCCGGAGGCGCTCCCCCTGCGGCGGCTCGCGGCCGTTCTGGCGCAGCTGACGCTCTATGTCAGCAACGACTGCGGTCCGCTCCATCTTGCTCCGGCTGTCGGCACCAAAACCGTGGGGATATTTGGACCCGGGGAACCCGATATCTGGTTCCCCTACGCTGCAGCTGCCGGCCACCGCCTCGTCTATCCTGCGGTCGATTGCAGCCACTGCCACCGCGATCTCTGTCCGGATATGTTCTGCATGCAGGCCATCGGTGTTAAAGATGTCCTCGACCAGGTGCACTCCGCCCTGGCGGAATGAGTTGCGGCAAGGAGGAGGGGAGCCATGAGCCAGCGCGAAAAAATGACCCTTACCGCCGCGCAACTGCGCCTGCTGCGTCGCCGCAAGCGCACCGTGGTGATGGTGATGATGGTCACCTTCTTTTTCCTCCTGCTCTACAATCTCAGCTCCTATTTTTTCCTCAGGAAGATGGGAGGGGAACTTGAGCATGCGCTGGATCAACGGCTCATGGCTGCGGCCTCTCTGACCGCTGAACTCATCGAACGCAGTGGCAGCAGTTTTTCGGATGCCGCCGATGCCGACGATGTGCGGCTCAGCCTGAACCGCATCCGTCTGGCCCAGGAGCTGGAAGCCGCCTACCTGATCAACCCGGAGGGGCGTGTGCTGCTCGATGCTCGCCGTGAACTCGAGCGGGTGGCCGGGCGCAGCTATCTGGCCGCTGACAGCCTCGAGATCCGTGCGGCACTCGGCGGGGCGGTTCAGGCCTCACGGCTGCATACCGTTGCCGGCAACCATTTCAAAAGCGTCTATGCGCCGGTGAGCGATGTTTATGGGCAAACGGCGGTGCTGGCACTTGAGGCCAATGCCGGATTCCTGCGCACGATGGACCAGTTTTACCAGGCCCTCTATCTCGGGGTGGTGGTCAGCCTGCTCCTTCTGGCGGCGCTGGCTGTCTTCCTGACCCTGGCGATGCTCCAGTTCGTTCGCACCGAGAACCGGCTGTACCAGTCGGAACGGCTGGCGAGCATGGGGCAGATGGCCGCAACCGTCGCCCACGAGATCCGCAATCCGCTGGCCATCATCAAGAGCACTGCCGATGTGCTGCGGGAAAAGCAGACGCAGCCCGAGCGCACGGACGAATTTTTCGGCTATATCGACGAAGAGATCGTCCGCCTCAACCGGATCGTCAGCGATTTTCTCGCTTATGCGCGCGAACCGCGGCTCGAGATGAGCCAGTGCGATCTGGTCCCGCTGCTACTGGGGCTGGCGGCGCGTTTCTCGCGCCAGGGGACGGCGGTGGAGTGGGAGTGCAGCGTGGCGCATCTTTTTCATCGCTGCGATCCCGGGCAGATCGAGCAGGTGGTGCTCAATCTGCTGATCAATGCGCGGCAGGCGCTCGGTGAGGGTACAGAGGCGGCGATCACCCTGCGTCTGGCGGAACAGCGCCGGCTCGGCCGGGCGCTGGTGGTCATCGAAGTGCAAGACCACGGTCCCGGACTGCAGGGCCGCGGCCGGGAGATTTTTGAGCCCTTTTTCACGACCAAGGCCAGTGGCACGGGACTGGGATTGGCGGTTTGCAAACGCATCGTCGAAGCGCATGGCGGCGAGATCGAGGCGGTGGAACCCCCGAGCGGGGGAACGGTCATGCGCATTATCCTGGGCAGCTAGAAGGGCGGGTGCATGATGGAAACCAGAACAGCCAGACTGCTGATCGTCGACGACGAGAAACGGATGTGCGCCGTGCTGCGCGAAGCCCTGGCGACACCGCAGCTGGCGGTGACGACCGCAGAGAGTGGCGAAGCGGCCTGGGCGGCCATCTCCCTCGAGCACTTTGACGTGATCGTCAGCGACATCAAGATGGCCGGCATGAGCGGGCTGGAGCTGCTAAAAAAGGTCAAAGCTGCGGCGCCGGAAACCGAGGTCCTGCTGATGACTGCCTATGCCGATGCGCGGATGGCCGTCGAAGCGATGAAGAGCGGGGCCTTTGATTACATTATCAAGCCGTTCGAGATCGAAGAACTGCGTCTCAAGGTGCGCAATATTCTCGACAAGCATCAGCTGCGGGCCGAAAACCGCGATCTCCGGGTGCAACTCCAGGAGCGCTTTTCACTCGAGAACATGGTGGGACAGAGCGGCGCGATGCAAATGGTCTACGAGCTGGTCGAGAAGGTGGCGCCGACCGATGCCACGGTCATCATCCGCGGCGAGAGCGGCACCGGCAAGGAGCTGGTGGCGCGGGCGATCCATCAACGCAGCCGCCGCAGCGAGGCGCCCTTCATCGCGGTGAACTGCAGTGCTCTCCCTGAAACCCTGCTGGAAAGTGAGCTCTTCGGGCACGAAAAGGGGGCCTTCACGGGTGCGGAACGGCAAAAACCCGGGCGCTTCGAGCTGGCCGGTGCCGGCACCATTTTCCTGGATGAGATCGGCGATCTTTCGCCGGCGACCCAGGTCAAGCTGCTGCGGGTGTTGCAGCAGCGCGAGTTTTCACGGTTGGGCGGGACAGAAACCCTGAAGATGCAGGCGCGCATCCTCACCGCCACCAATCGCGACCTCGAGGAGGCCGTGCGCAGCAACCTCTTTCGCGAGGATCTCTACTATCGGGTCAATGTCTTTCCGATTCATCTGCCGCCGCTGCGGGATCGCAGCGAGGATATCCCCGATCTGGTGAGCCACTTTCTCTCTCTGCAAAAGGCGGATGCTGCGGGTATCGATGCCGCAGCGCTGCAGAGTATGATGGCCTACCGCTGGCCGGGCAATGTCCGCGAGCTGGAAAATATCATCGAGCGGGCACTGATTCTGTCCGGCGGCAAAACGATCAGCCGCGATGATCTGCCGGCGCATATCCGCGGCCAGGAAGAGGGCGGCACCGCCTGCCGGCGCGGCGGCGATGAGCTGCCCACCCTGGACGAGATGGAGCGCCATCTTATTGAGCGGGCGATCGCCCGGGCCGAAGGCAACAAGAGCAAGGCGGCCAGGCTGTTGGGGATCACCCGCCGGCAGCTCTATTCGCGCATGGAGCGCTGGGAAAACCCGGAAGAAAGCGAAAAAAATACCGGGGAAGAATGAACTTTTCATCAGATTTTGCGTTATTAGGGATGCAAATCGCTATAGCAGGCCAAAGTGATGCATTTTGCTGTTGCAATATTCATCTTTTATTGGTTATTTATTAGCGATATGACGCAAGCAGTCAACTCTGATGGAGGTAAAAATGAGCAAGCGTGTGTTCGTGACCACCCTGGTTCTGGTGCTGGCGCTGGTCTTTTCGATGGTCCTGTTCGCTCAAACCGACAAGGCCCAGTACATTGGCGCCGCCAAGTGCAAGATGTGCCATTCCGCGAAAGCCAAAGGCGAGCCCTATGCGATCTGGGCCAAGAGCAAGCATGCCAGCGCCTTCGCCACACTGGCGACGGAAGAAGCCAAGGCGGTTGGCAAAAAGGCCGGTGTCGAAGATCCCCAGAAATCGGCCAAGTGTTTAAAGTGCCATGTGACGGCGTATGATGCCCCCGCCACCGCCAAGGCCGCGACCTACAAGATGGAAGAGGGCGTAACCTGCGAAACCTGTCATGGCGCTGGTTCGCTCTACCAGTCGATGAAAGTCATGAAAGCGCTGGCCGCCAAGACCCAGGATGCCGCTGCAGTCGCCTATAATCCCGGCGACAAGAAGAACTGCGTCAAATGCCATAATCAGGAAAGCCCGACCTACAAGCCATTCAAGGCCGAAGAAGCCTTCAAGCTCATCGCGCATCCCGCGCCCAAAAGCTGATCCGGATCGGCGGGTATAGCTTCGCCCCGAAAGTAGTGCACCAGCTCTCGTTCTCGCGCTGCCATCCCCAGGCGGCGCGAGATTTTTCTTTGTAGTCCCACCAGGAACTGAGAGACGAAACCATGCCTAGACCTGGCCTCAGCATTATCTTCTTCTCGATTCTTCTGGCCGCAGCGGGTGCATTGGCGCAAAGCCCGTGTGCGGTCTGTCATGGTGATTCCACCATGACGCGGCCCAATGCCTCGGGCGGTGAAGATACGCTCTTTGTTGATGAAGCTGTTTTTGCCCGATCGGTGCACGGCCGGCTGGATTGCAAGGATTGCCATCGCGATGCGGTCGGCGACCCCCACGATTCGCCGCTCAAGCGGGTGGAGTGTGCGCGCTGCCATAGCGAAGCCGCGGCCGAGTTCGCCAAGGGTCTCCACAGCCAGGCGCTGGCGGCGGGCGATGCAGACGCTCCGGTCTGCAGCGATTGCCACGGCAAACATGACATCCTCAGCTCCCTGGAGACCGCCTCCCGCACCCATCCGGCCCGCCTCCCGGCCACCTGCGGCGCCTGCCACCGCGACAAAGGGTTGGCCGAGAAGCACGATATTCGCGTTGCCGCGCCGGTGGAGAAATTCAACCGGGGGGTGCATGGCAAAGCCTTGATGGCGGGCAATGACGGGGCGGCGACCTGCAGCAGCTGCCACGAACCCCACCATTTGCGCTCCGCGAGCGATCCGCAGTCGCCGGTGTTTCGCGCCAATATCTCCAAAACCTGCGGCACCTGTCATGGCGATGTCGAGGCTGAATACGAAGGCAGCATCCACGGGATGGATCTGGCGCGGGGTGTCGCCGAGGTGCCCACGTGTACCTTTTGCCACGGCGAGCATGAAATCCTCTCCCCCGATGATGCGGCCTCACCCACCGCTGCGGCCAATGTTTCGGAAAAGATCTGCGCCCCCTGCCATGGACTGCTCCAGTTGAATGAAAAATATGGCATTACGCTCGATCCCGTCACCTCCTATCGTGCCAGCTATCACGGTCTGGCCACCAACCGGGGTTCGCGGGTGGCGGCCAACTGCACCAGTTGCCACGGCGTCCATGCCATTCTGCCCCAGTCCAACCCGGCTTCGACGATCCACATCGCCAACCTCAGCAAGACCTGCGGCTCCTGCCATCCCAATGCCACCCAGGAATTTTCCCAGAGCTATATCCATGCCAAACCCGATTCGTTCGGCGACCGTCTCGCCCGCTATATCGGCAAAGCGTATCTCTGGCTGATCGTCGTGGTGATCGGCGGCATGGTGCTCCACAATCTCATCATCTGGCTTAAATATGCCCGCGCCAAATGGCGGGCGCAAAAATTGCAAAAGACGATCCAGCGCTTCGACCGTTCATGGATCATCCAGCACCTGGCGATCTTTATCTCCTTTACCCTGCTGGTGATCACTGGCTTCGCCCTCAAATACTCCAACACCGCATGGGCACGACTGCTGACCACCCTGGGCCTGAGCGAGGGGTTGCGCGGCCTGATCCACCGCATTTCAGCGGTGGTGATGCTGGCAGCCGGTATCTATCACCTCGGCTATCTTGCCTTTGCGCGCAGCGCCCGCGGAGAACTCAAAGCCCTGTTGCCGGGTATCGATGATGTCCGCCAGTTCATCGCCAATATGAAATATCATCTCGGGATCAGCCGGGAGCGCGCCAACTTTGCACGGTACGGCTATGTCGAAAAGGCGGAGTACTGGGCCCTGGTATGGGGTACCGCGGTCATGGCCCTGACCGGTTTTGTTCTCTGGTTCCCGACCACGGCAACCTTTCTGCTGCCGGCATGGATCGTCAAAGTAGCCGAGGTCATCCACCTCTATGAAGCCTGGCTGGCGTTTCTGGCCATCCTCCTCTATCATATGTTTTTCGCGATTTTCCATCCCGCCGATTATCCGATCAATCTTACCGGCTTTACCGGCAAGATAACCGAAGAAGAGGCGGAGGAGCGCTTCCCGGCGTGGTATGAAGAGGTCAAGGAAAAGGAGCACGCGACCAAGGAGGAGGGCAGTGCAGAATAAGCTGCAGGCGAGGCATAAAAAAAGCCGGATGAATTTCATCCGGCTTTTTTTATGCATGCATGATCTCTTTGCAGCCGTCGCAGCGATGAACGGCCGTCAGTTTTTTTTGCGGCGCGTCAGAGAGAGGCCGCCAAAACCGGAGATCACGGCGATGTAAAAGCCGAAATCATACCACCAGCCGCGATTGAAAGGCTCATAGATGCGCACTTCGTTGTCGAAGAGCCCGATGATCAGGGTCACCGGAGCGATCCAGCCGTGCCAGACACCGGCTAAAAAGCCCGCCGGCCCGGCGGCCGTATACTTGCCTGTGCCCGGAGCGCAGGCCGTGAAGAGCAAGGTCAGCAGCACCAGCAGCAGGATAAAGGGGATGGATTTCATGGGAGCAGCTCCTTCCAGAGGGTGGTTATCGGATCAGAAACAGGCGGTTTGAGAGGAAAAAGTCCTTGCCCAAAAGCACGGCAAAATAGAGCCCGGAAGCCGCCTGATGGCCCGCGTTATCCTTGCCATCCCAGGATACCTCATGCTCACCTGAGGCGATGCTGGCGGCAAGCAGAGTGCGCACACGCCGCCCCTGAATATCATAGAGGTCGAGATGGACATCCCCCGCGGCCGGCAGCACAAAACGGAGCACGGTGGAGGCGTTGAAGGGATTGGGATAGGCCGTATAGAGCCGGGCTTCATCCGGCAACGCATCCGACTCCCGCCGGGCCATGCCGCTGCCGCCGCCGAGGAGGGTGAAGCGGATGGCATCGGCGCGCAGCACCGTGCCCGTGCTCTGACCGCCGGCGTGGATCACTTGCACCAGGACCGGAACGTTGGCGGGCAGATCATACTCACCCAGAGGCACCCAGGTGCCGCTGTTGCTGTTCTGATCGAGGTAAAGCGAGTCCAGGGCCTGGCCGTCGCAACGGATACGGTAGAGGGCATGGTCGCTGGCATTGGCCGTCTTGGGGACGATGATCTCCAGTCTGTAGCGTCCGGAGCGGGGCAGAAGGCCCGTGAACTGGGCGAAGGTGCCCTGGCCGTCGCTAAGGTTGACGTAGCGGCTGCTGGGGCCCCAGGCTTGTGCGTTCGAGGTGCGCCACTCCCCATACTCGCGATAGCCCGTGCTGTCCGAATTGTCCACCACGCTAAAGTAAGCGCTCGCCTGTGCGGTGAGCGGGAGGGCAAAGCGCGGGGTGAGGGGATCATCGCTGAGGATGATCAGGGAATCGGCGGCGGTGACCGCCTGGGTGGTATAGAAGCGCACGGTCAGCCTGGTTTCGCTGAAGGGGGGTACTGCGAAGGCGTCTGCCGGGCTGATGGTGAACAAGCCCTGCTGGCAGGAGATCGAGTGGATGTGCAGGGGCTCGCGGCCGGAATTCTGCAGCACGAGGCTCTTCTCCGCCTGGGTGAGGAGGCTGACCTCGCCAAAGTTGAGGAACTGCGGCGAGATCGCCATCATGCGATCGGGGATGAGCGGTGTGATTTTAATCGCATCCACGCAGAGGCTGCGTGGGGCAGTACCGTGCGGCCGGGCGATCAGGTAGAGCGCCGGTGCAGCCGCAGGATCCAGTTCGCAGGTGACTGCGTGCTGCCATTGTTTTGCTTTCCAGGGGCCGGTAATCTCGCGGCGCCATTCCTGCCGTCCCGACTGGCCCAGGATCAGAGTCAGGGTGTCGGCCGGCGCTTCCACGGGCGCGTACTGGAAGAAAAGCTGATAGAGCCCTTTTTCAGCCACCGACAGGGTATAGCGGATAACGGCCGAGTCGCCTGCGGCGACACGAGCCATACGGGCATCGGTACCCCAGGCATAGGCATTGATCGTGGTAAACCGGCCGGCCAGCTCGCGATAGGCCGGGGAGGTGTTGTCGAGAAAGAGATCATCCGGCAGAAAGCGGATGATCTGCAGGCTCTGGTTGCCGACCGTATCGGTCAGAGCGACCCCCGCCTTGGCCAGCTGCCTCCGGTTGACCGGCGACACGGCCTGCCAGGTGTGGACTCCGATGGGGGTGCAGGGCACCATCTGGTAGTGGTTGTAGATATCCTTGATGGCGACGAAGGGCTGCTTCTGGAAGATGGGCTCATCGGTCTGGATGAGGAAGAGCGGTTCCTCGCCGCCCTGGTCTGTAAAAGTCAGTGCCGGGGCCTGATGATCCAGCGTTTTCAACCAGGCCTGATAGGCGCTGACGGCGGTCATGTGATGAAAGCGGACGCTGGGGTAGCGTTTGGCGGCGGCAACCACCATGGCATAGGCGTTGCGGATCTGGTCGGGAAAGTCGGTCTCGGGCAAATGCGACCATAAGCAGGCCAGCTGGTCGGTACCGGCGGCCGCATTGGCGAACATCCGGTCCACCGTCGTCTGGCTGAGACTGTTCATATAGATGCAGCGCACGTTCCAGCCCCGGCCTGTGCCCGGGAGTTGATAGTTTTCCGGCGAGGGGTGAAAGGGTACCCACTCCGAGGAGGCCTGTGACCAGTCGTAGATATTGTCGGTGGGTTCATCATCCTGGAGGCGTTTTTCTGGCCAGGCATCGTCCAGGCTGAAGGGGAGCAGCTCGTTGAGGTAATTCTGCCAGTCATTATCCATGTAGTGCCAGCCGCTGCGGAAGGAGACCGGAAAGACCTCCTCCTCCAGCAGATAGTGACAGAGGGTGAGGTCAAAGTCCGCACGGCATTGACTGAAGTGCTGCGCCTGGTTCCAGTAATAGTGGCCGTCGCCGTTCTCATCGGTCCAGTCCCAGGTATGGTAATGAAGCGTCAATTCATCACCGACGCGGGCGATGGCCTGACCGTGATAGCGTTTCATGAGGTGCAGCGCGTAGGTATTGGCGAGGGGCACATCGCAATTGTCGGCATAGCGGAAGACATTGCCGCCATGCATCCACCAGGTGAGGGGGAGCGGCCGCTTGTCGGAATCGAGCAGGTTGGCGCGGAAAGCCGGATCGATGACCAGGGCCGCGTTGCTGGCGGGACTGGAATAGGTCTCGGGTTTGTAATGGCAGACGAAGGTGTTGACGTCGAGACCCTCCCAGACACTGGTATCGGAGCCGTAAACCAGATACACATCACCCTGGGCAAAGGCGGCAGCGGCGGAGAGGAGAACCAGAAGAATGAGCGTGAGCATGGGGTGTATTCCTGCAGTTATGGGATTGACGCGCATCGGCAGGATCTAGTGCGCCTCCCCTTTGTCGACACGTATCTTGAGCGCGCCGATGCCGGTGGAGACGACCAGGTAGAGCGAATTCTTTTCCTTGTCATAGTTGCGCGAGTAGTAATAGGAGCCCTCCTGGGTGAACCAGTTGGGATAATCGACGTTGGAGAGGAAGAGGAATTTGGAAACCTTGATCTTGACGCCGATCTCCTCCGGGACGATGATGGTGGTCTCGCCGATCTCCAGGTCCACGCGGGCCATGGCATGGCGGATCTTTTCGCCGTTGAAATCGATGGTCATTTCGCCGACGCTGCTGTTGATATCGGCTTCGGAAAAGTCAGCGTTGCCCAGGTTGATGAGCTGGACCTTGCCGACCTTGAAATCGACATCGAAGGTTTTCATTTCGCAGCGGTTGGGCTTGTCGAAGTCGATATGGCTCTCGCCGGCGTAGCTGCGCACCTCGAGGCTTTGGATGTGGAGATCACCCAGCGTCATGGTGAGCTCGCCGGCCTTGATCACCAGGTCGAGGTTGAGATCGGCCTTGGGCGGCAGGCCGATGCGCACCCGGGCATATTTCGATTTCTCGTCGCCGCTCTTTTTGGTCATCTCCCAGTTGTCATGGTCGATAAAGAGCTCCAGGGTCCGGGTGTCGTCATCATAATTAAGGTCGGTCCGGCAGCGTTGCTGGTCATATTCGACCCAGACGTGGCAATCACTCTCTTCGTTACGGAAGATCTCGACCTTGCCACCGTCGCAGCGGAACGAGAGGGTCATTTCCCCGCCGGCCTTGATGGTCTTGTCGAGGGTGACGGTTTCCGCCTGGGCGCTGCCCAGAAAGAGCCAGAGCAGCGGCGCAAGCACGGCCATTTTTTTCATACACTCCTCCTGATAGGACCTTGGGATCGGGCGACGCAGCTGGCCCGGTTCTCTCTTGTACGTGCAATGGGCGGAAAAGTTTTCACTCGGCGGCTTGATAGCGATGCAGCTCGTCGAGCAGGGCCTGCATGTCGGCGGGGATAGCGCTCTCGAAGCGCTGCAATTCCCCGGTGACCGGGTGAACAAAGGCCAGCGTCCGCGCATGGAGCATCTGCCGCGTGTAGCGCTTGAGCAACTGCAGGCCGAGCTGCGTTTTCTCGTGATTGAGGCCGGCGAGCTGGCCGGAACGTCCGCCATAGGTCGCATCCGCGAAGACGGGGTTGCCGAGGCTGGCCATATGTACGCGGATCTGATGCGTGCGCCCGGTCTCGAGATTGAGCTGCAGATAGCTGGTGAGCGGCAGCTCCTCGAGCACCCGGTAATGGGTGACGGCCATCTTGCCCTCCGGGTGGATCATCATGCGCAGGCGGTCCTTGGGATTGCGCAGCAGCGCGGCCTGCACGGTGCCCTGTTTCTGGCGCAGATGCCCCCAGACGATGGCGCGATATTCGCGCTCCATCTTGCGTTCGGCCAGCTGCCTGGCGAGGCCGACATGGGTCAGATCATCCTTGGCCACCACCAGCAGCCCGGAGGTCTCCTTGTCGAGGCGGTGAACCAGTCCCGGGCGGGCCTCGCCGCCAACGCTGGAGAGTCTGCGGCAGTGCGCGAGCAGGGCATTGACCAGGGTGCCACTCAGATTGGCATAGGCGGGATGGACCACCATGCCGGCCTCCTTGTTGACGACCAGGAGGTGTTCATCTTCGTAGACGATGTCCAGTGGGATCGCTTCGGGGGCGACGGATTCGGACTGGACCGGAGGAAAGGAGACCGTGATGACCTCTCCCGGGCGCACGAGGTGTCCCGCCTTGCGGGCTATGCCATCGACGGTCACAGCGCCCTCATCGATCAGGCGTTTGATCCGGGCGCGGGTGACCGCCGGCAGCCGGTTGGCGAGGAAGAGGTCAAGGCGTTCTTTCTCCTGGTCCGGCGAGACCGTGAAGACAAGGAGGCGTTCGGGCTTGTCGGCTGCAGCGGCGGTCATGCGGCCGGCTGGCCCCATTTCGCCGCTGCGGGGTGCATGTGGCAATTCCGGAATCCTTCTGCGCCGGCTACTGGGCCGCGAGTTTTTTCATTGATTCATAGACCTTGTGGAACTCGGCCGAATCGACCTTCTGATCCTTGAGGGCATCCCTGAAATTGAGGATGAGGCCCTGCATTTGCACAAAATCGATCTTGCCCTCCTTGATCCGGCTGTCAACGCGGGCAAAGACCTCCTTGACCTCCTCTTTGTTGACATCGGTGGGGATATTTTCGAGCAGCGAGGATTCGATCAGGGGCACACTTTTTTCCACGGCCATGCGCGCAATTTTATCCTTGTTGACAAAGAGGTAAGCGACGCCGGCGAGCAACAGGATGAGGATGACCAGCAGGATTTTCTTGAGCATACTCCCTCCGTGTAATGATGCAGACATGGACCATTCGGGCGATCCCGCCCTATAGGATACATCAAAATCGTGAACAAAGCAATAAAAAAGCGCACTGCCAGCCATTTTGCCATCCGGGCGGGACTCTGCGAAAGAGCGAAAAACTCCTTGCTTCTATGCTTGTTTTTTCTTAAATTTCCCAATGAAGTCCAAAAAATCGATCAGAAAGGAGGTTGATTTCTGAATGCCGGGAGTTCGCATTCGTGAAAACGAACCCTTCGAAAGAGCTTTAAAGCGTTTTACCAAGGCTTGCGAAAAAGCAGGCTTGATGTCTGATATCAAAAAACATCAGCACTTTGAGAAACCGAGCGAAAGACGCAAACGTAAGCTCAATGCGGCGCGTCGCAAGATGCGCAAGCTGCAGATGATGGAACGCTAAATCAGCAAGTAACCTGCGTTTTTGGCGTGTTGGAACTACCATGACTCTTCTTGACCAGCTCACCGAAGATATGAAGACGGCCATGAAGTCAGGGGAAGCCGTGCGTCTTGGCACGATTCGCCTGCTGCGTGGCCAGATCAAGGACGCTGCGATCGACAAGCGCGCTGACCTGACCGAGGATGAGGAACGGAGTGTCCTTGCCAACGCCGCCAAAAAACGCCGTGAAGCCATTCAAGCCTACCAGGATGCCGGCCGCCTCGATCTTGCCGCCAAGGAAGAAGCCGAGCTGGCCGTTATCCAGGGCTATCTCCCTGCGGCCATGGACGCCGCCGAAGTCGAAGCCATCATCGACCGGGCCATTGCGGAAACGGGCGCCCAGACGATCCGGGACATCGGTAAAGTGATGCCCCTGGTCATGAGCCAGACCAAGGGGAGAGCCGACGGCAAGATGGTCAACGAAATGGTACGCCGGAAATTGAATCTGTAGCGGTCGGATTTCTGCAACTGAATTGAGTGGATAGAGCGTCTCACCCTGGGCGCTTTATTCACTTTTTTTATAGCGGCACAACAGGACCTGAGAATGAGCCCGTTCGATCTCATCATCATCGCCGCCCTGATCTGGTTTGTCTATCAGGGGGCAAAAACCGGCATGGCCAAGGAACTGATCGGCCTGACCGGCTGGCTCATTGCGGCCCTGGTGGCGCTCAAGTACGGAGGCTGGGCCGGCGCCACCGCGGAGAACTTGCTCCCCGCCATCAAGGTGGTTCCCACCAAGGTCAGCGGTTTTATCATTGCACTGCTGGGCACGCACCTCGGCTTCCGTGCATTCGGCTACATGCTGAAAAAAATGGTGGGCGATAAAGGCCAAGGCATGCTCGACAAATTCGGCGGCGGCCTGATCGGTTTTGTTCGCGGCGCCTTCATCATCAGCATCATCGCCCTGGCCATCAACAGCCTCGATCTCGGCGCGCGTCTCGAGGAGTATCAGCAACGTTCCTCACTTTTCCCGCATATGTCCCGTTTCGCCCAGCTTGTCGTTGACAAGGTCATGCCCCCCGCTCGCGGCGCCGGCGATTCCTCACAGGGGGAAGCGTCGCGGCAATGATCTCCACGTTCATCACCCTCGAATTTGACCGGGTGCGCGAAAAGCTGGCCGAATGCGCCAGCTCCGATCTGGGTCATCGCCGCGCCCTCGCCCTCGAACCGCTCGCGCCGGCACTTCTGGCCGAGCGTATGGCGCAGACCACCGAGATGCGCGATCTCCTCGACTACGATCAGGCGCTTCCCATGGAGGGCATTCACGACCTCGCGCCGCACCTCAAAAGCCTGCGCATTGGCGGCAGCTATCTGCCTCCGGAAGAACTCATCCGCGTCCAGCAAACCCTCGCCGCAGCGCGTCGGCTGCTCGCCTATTTTGCCGCACGCCGGGAGAAGACCCCCCACTTGCACCATATCACGGCACAGCTGGTGGCGCGGGAGGCGATTGAAAAGGAGATCCGCCGCTGCGTCGACGAGAACACCCTGCTGATCAAGGATGAGGCGTCACCTGAACTGGCGGGATTGCGCAAACAGCTGGCGCGAGCGCAAAACCAGGCCCGCCAGCGCATCGAGGCGATGCTGCGGTCGCTGGCCGGGCAAGGCGTACTCCAGGAGAACATCGTTACGGTCCGCAACGGCCGGCTGGTGCTGATGGTCAAGGAGGAGTACAAGCGCAAGGTTCGCGGCCTGGTCCTGGATCAATCGGCGAGCGGTTCGAGCCTCTTTGTGGAGCCGCTGGAGTCGCTGGAGGATAACAACCGCATCCGCGAGCTGCAGGCCGAGGAGGCCCGCGAAGTGGAGCGGATCCTGCGCCGTCTCGCCGACCTGTTGCGTGAAGCCCTGCCGGTGCTCGAGAGGAATCTCGATCTGCTTGGCCAGATCGACCAGCTCTATGCCCAGGGGGTCTTTTCGCGGCGCCTCAATGCCCATGCTCCGGAGTTGGCGGAGGCGCCGCTCCTGCAAATTGCCGGCGGCCGCCACCCCCTGCTGGTGCTGCGTATGGGCGAGAAGGAAGTCGTGCCCCTGGACATTACCCTTGGGGAAAACCACTGCTCGATCATCATCAGCGGCCCCAATGCCGGCGGCAAGACCGTGGCGCTCAAGACGGTGGGCCTGCTCACCCTGATGGCCCGCAGCGGTTTGCACATCCCGGCCCTGCCGCACTCCCGCATCGGCGTCATCCCGCAGGTTTTTGCCAGCATCGGCGACCAGCAGTCGATCGATAACGATCTCTCCACCTTCTCCTCCCACCTTGCCAGCCTGAAAGCGATCGTCGCCGCCGCCGAGACCGGCAGCCTGGTCCTGATCGACGAGATCGGCGCCGGCACCGATCCCGAAGAGGGTTCCGCCCTCGCCATGGCCATCCTCGAAGAGCTCACCGCACGCCGGGTTCTGACCCTGGCGACCACCCACCAGAGCGCCCTCAAGGCCTTCGCCTACCGGACCCCGGGCGTGGAGAACGGCTCGATGGCCTTCGATGTCGAGACCCTCCGGCCCACCTACCGGTTCCGCTCCGGCATCCCCGGCTCGAGCTATGCCTTTGAAATCGCCGGACGGATGGGACTCACCCCCGCCTTGATCGGCCGGGCGCAGGAGCTGGTCGGAGCGCAAAAGGACCGCCTCGAGGGCTTGATCCTCGAGCTGGAGAGCAAGATCCAGCATTTCAACGAGGCCGGCCGTGCAGCGGACCTGCGGGAAAGCGAATACCGCGGCCTGGCCCAGTTGTATCAGGAACGCAGCGACGCGCTGCACCGTGAGGAAAAGGCCCTCAAACGCAAGGCGGCGGCTGAAGCGGAGGAGATCCTGCGCCAGACCAACACCACCGTCGAACAGACGATCCGCGAGATCCGCGAAAACCAGGCCCGGACCGAAACCATCCGGGCGGCCAAGCAGGCCCTGGAGGCGCAACGGCACCAGGTCGAGGCGGTGCTGGAACAGACCCGGGAGGTCATTGCCGCGCCGGCGGAGAGGGTGGAACCGGGCCCGGTGCGCAATGGCGATGCGGTACGCTGGGTGAAGATGAGCAGCGTCGGCGAGGTGGTTTCGGAACCCGACCAGCAGGGACGGGTGCTGGTGCGCGTCGAGGGGATCAAGATCAAGGCTCCCCTCGGGGAACTGCAGAAGGTAAGCCGCCGCGAGCTGCGGCGGCAGGGCGGCACCCACATTGCGCTCGATGAGACCGAGACGGTGCGCCATGAAGTGGATCTGCGCGGCTTGCGCGCCGAGGAGGCGATCGAGCGCGTCGAACGCTACCTCGATGAGGCGGTCATGGCCGGCTTTACCGAGGTGCGGATCATCCATGGCAAGGGGACCGGAGCCCTGCGCGCCTCCATCGGCCGGTTCCTGCGTGACCACCCACGGGTCTCGGCGGCTCGCCTCGGCAACTGGAACGAAGGAAACAGCGGGGTGACCGTGGTGGAGCTGCGGCCCGACTGACGGCGGCCCGCCTCGGCAACTGGAACGAAGCAAACTGCGGCCCGACTGAGCGCCGCGCGCGGTCAGAATAACCGGATCAACACAGGGAGTATATGCAGAGGCTCGAAAAGGAGAGGGCGGAGGCCATCGCCGCGGCACAGGAAGCCGCCGCGCTGCTGTTGCGCCACTTTGGCACCATCGCCAGGGAGGAGATCGATCTCAAGGGGGCGGCCGATTTTGTCACTTTCGTCGACAAAAGCTCGGAACAGCTTATCATCGATCGGCTCAGCCGCGCCTTTCCACACCATACCTACTTCGCGGAGGAGTCCAGCCGGGCAGCGGGCGGCGGCTGGCGCTGGATCATCGATCCCCTCGACGGCACCACCAATTATATTCACGGCATCCCGATTTTTGCAATCTCGATGGCACTGGAGGTGGAGGGAGAGATCCGCTTCGGGCTGGTCCTGGATCCCGTGCATGGGGAGCTTTTCATTGCGGAAAAGGGCTGCGGGGCTGAATGCAACGGCAAGGCGATCCGGGTTTCGTCGACAGCTGATCCTGGCCGGAGCCTGCTGGCCACGGGATTCCCTTTCAAACAGAAGCATCACCTGGGCCGTTATCTGGAAGCCTTTCATGAGCTTTTTCTTCAGGTGAGCGGGGTGCGGCGCCTCGGTTCCGCCGCCCTCGATCTCTGCTATGTCGCCTGCGGCCGCTTCGAAGGCTATTGGGAGCTGGGCTTGTCACCCTGGGATGCCGCGGCCGCTTCCCTGATCCTGACCGAGGCGGGCGGTCGATTCAGCGATTTCAGCGGTGGCGGCCAGGGCGTCTGGACCGGTAATGTGGTCGCCTCCAATGGCTTGCTGCATGAGATGATGCTGCAGACGACGCGCTGCCACCTGGCACCGCTTTTTGCCGGGGCTTGAGCCATGCGGCGGAGGGTCTCTATCTCGTTGATCCTGCTCGCGCTGGCGGGGATGATCCGGTACGGCTACGAAGAGAATCCGGCGGTCACCTTGCAGGAATGTCTCGCCGATCCGGCACGCTTTGACGGCCAGCGCATTATCATCGCCACTGAGGTCACGGTGGTGCGGACCTGGCCGGACAGTCTCTGGATCCGGCAGATGGGAAAGCGCTGCACCGTGGTCGGCGCGCCCGGCGCCGCGCAGCCCGGGGAGTATCTCAGCCTGATCGCACGCTTTCATGCGCCGGGATGGCTGGAACTGGAAGCGCTCCACGCCGCCAAGGGCCGCCGCGCCAAGATCCTCTGGTCGATCCTGCCGCCGCTGCTGCTGGCCGCCGGCTGGGTCGCGGCCTACCGCTTTGATTTCCGCAAGGGCTGGTGGGAGGAGCGGGAAAAATGCCGGATCTCGTGACCCATACCTTCGCCGCCTGGCTGCTGGCGCGGCCCGGACGTTGGCGCCAGGTACGGCTGCCCTTTTTCCTCGGCGCCATCCTGCCCGATATCATCTCCCGTCCCATTTACATCCTCAATCCGCGCTGGCAAGGGTACACCGTCGCCTTGCATACCCCGCTCTTCGCCCTGTTGTGCGGCCTGCTGCTGGCCGAAGGGATGGCTCCCGCGCTGCGGCGCGGTGCCCGCCTGGCGCTCAGCGCTGGCATCCTGCTGCATTTTGCCCTTGACCTCATGCAATGCCACCTCGGCGCCGGTTATTACTGGTTCTTCCCCTTCTCCTGGAAAAGTTTTGAACTGGGCTGGATCTGGCCCGAAGCCACGGTCTGCTGGATCCCGCTCTGGCTCGGCACGATGGCGGTGGTCGAGGCGGTGCTGTGGTGGCGTCGTACGCGGCGTCTCTCCGCCTCCTGAAGCCGCGGCTGCCGCTGTGCCCACCTTGCCCTTCGTTTCACTCCGCTCCAGGTCGGACCTTGCCCTTCCCCAAAGACACCGGCGCCCTCCTCACCCTTCGGCTCACTCGGCCTGGCGCGGATTTCCCGCATGCGCCTGCAGCCACTCCGCCGCCTTTTTCTTTTTATCCGCCGCCCGCCGGGCGACTTCGTCCCCCACCGGGCACGCCAGCAGCTGGCGGTAGCAGGCGGCCGCCTGCGCCACATTCCCGAGCCGGTCATGGCATTGGGCGATCTTCCAGAGGATGACGAGTTCGTTGTAGCCGTTGTTAGGCGTGGCGGCGCGGGTGCTGCCCAACAGTGCCATATAGCTGTCGCGTGCGGCGCTCCAATCGGCCTTGAGAAAGCGGGCTTCGGCCAGGGGCCAGAGGAAAAAGCGGCTGCCGGGGTAGTGTTCCAGACCGAGCTCGGCCCAGGCGATCGCCCGGTCGTACTCTTTCTCACGGATATAGATCCAGGTGAGATTGGACCAGGCCGAGGCGGGAGAGAGGCGGGTGCACGCGCCGGCGCGGACGATATTGGCGATGCCCTCCCTGCGGCGATCGGGAAAGAACGGCAGCCAGGAGAAATGGACCGTGACACGGCTGCGCCAGTACTGCCAGGTGCCGATGCCGAGTCGGGCATCACAGAAGGAAGAGTCCTGGGCGAGCAGAGGTTCGAGATAGTCGAGGGCCGACTGGATGGCGCGGTAGGCGGGCCAGTATTTCCCGTCGCGGCTGAGCTGGGCGCTCTTGTAGGCGTAGGCGGCGCCCGCGTAAAACTGCGCTTCGGGGTCGGTGGGAGCGGCGCGGAGCTGGTGTTTGGCCAAACGGATGGCCGACTCGATGCAGCGGTCAAAGTTGTCTCGCCATTCGCCCGATTCAAAATCGAGCATCATCGACTGGTAGATGGCGGCGCGGAAGAAAGGTCCTTCCGGCCGCTCGGGGAATTCGCGGGTGATGCGGTCGAACAGCTCAAGGGCGCGTTCATAGTCGTGGGTCACGCCCCATTCCACACCCTGGCGCAGCAGCGCAGTGTCGGGCTGGGACGCGCGCAGCGCGAATGCAGCCAGGAGAATGAGGGCGATGGCGGCCAGCTGCGTGCAGCGAGAAAGAGAGAGAGGCATAGGGCTCCGGGCAAAAAAAAAGCCTGTCGGTCGGACAGGCTTGATGAAAAACGACTGGAACTAATCCATAATGTACTGGAAGGGATCCACGGGTTTGCCGTCCACGATCACCTCGTAATGGAGATGAGGACCTGTGGAACGCCCGGTATCGCCGACGCGGCCGATCACCGTGTAGCGGTTGATGGTCTGGCCGGGTTTGACCGCGATGGATTCGAGATGTGCATAGCGGGTCAGGCGGCCAAAGCCATGATTGATCAGCACATACTTGCCGTAATCATAGTTGGGCCGGTAGTTGGTGACCACCTCAACCACTTTGCCATCTGCAGCCGCATACACTTCGGTGCCGCGGGGGGCGGAAAAATCGACACCTTCGTGATGCTTGAAGCGATCAATGAACGGATCAAGACGATACCCGAATTTATCTGTTACTCTTCCTCCGCCCAATGGCCTGATGGAGGGGGTTTGTTTCAGGCGCCGCAGGTTACTATAGTACTCATTCATGATCTCCTGGCGGCTCTCCACGGCCAATTCCGCACGCTGCGACAGGTTATCCAGCAGGTTTTTCATCTGAAAGGCCTGCTGGTTCACGTTGCCGGAGCCGTAGGTCAGGTCGATTGCTGCGGCATTGACATTGCCGCCCACGCCCATCTTTTTGATGTCGCTGTTGATGGTGGGCATGTCAACGAACACCCGCAAATCGTCATCCTGTTTTTCTACGGATTGCAGTTTGGCTTCTATAGTCCGGACCTGTGAGGTCATGTCCGTAAGCAAGGCCTGCAACCGGCTATTGCTGCGGCTGAGGTTGGCCACCTGATAATCGCTGAAGAGAATATTAATCAGAGTGGAGCTGACCACAACCACCAGCACAATCGCGGCGATACCTAACCCAATAAATCCGACGATCTTTTTCCAGCTTAAACTTATTTCTTTTAGTTCCGTTCCCCCCAAAGAGAAATAGAGTAGCTTCACTTGTTTGTTGCGCATTTCTATTTCCTTTGAGTTAAATTAATAATTCTCCTGTCCTTAGACGCTAGTTGCCATTTCTGTTACGCTGAGGTGGGAATAGATGCGGAGGGTAATGTGGTAATTTACTAAGCAAAAAGAAGATTGTCAAGGAAAAAGTGCTGACAAAAATGTAAGCCCATGGAATATATAGAGATGATCAACCCAGGTATTTGCGGAGGAGGTTGCTGCGGGAGTTGTGGCGCAGGCGGCGCAAGGCCTTTTCCTTGATCTGGCGGACACGTTCGCGGGTGAGGGCGAAGCGTTGGCCGATCTCTTCGAGGGTGAGGGGGTGTTCCATGCCGAGGCCGAAGTAGAGGCGGATGACCTCGGCTTCGCGGAGTTCGAGCGAGGCGAGGGCGCGTTCGATCTCGATGCGCAGGGATTCGGCCTGCAGCTGTGAATCGGGCGCCGGCATCTCATAGTCCTCGATGACGTCCATCAGCTTGTTCTCTTCCTCTTCGTCGATCGGCGCGTCGAGGGAGAGCTGCTTGCTGGTGTTGCTCATCAGGTCGGAGATATCCGCCGGGCTCATGTCCATCTCTTCGGCGAGTTCTTCCTTGGTCGGCTCGCGTTCGTATTCCTGCTCGAGCGACGAGAAGAGCTTTTCGATCTTGTTGAGGGCCCCGATGCGGTTGAGGGGGATGCGGACGATGCGGGATTGTTCGGCCAGAGCCTGGAGGATGGACTGGCGGATCCACCAGACGGCATAGGAGATGAACTTGAAGCCGCGGCTCTCGTCGAAGCGGGTGGCCGCCTTGAGCAGGCCGAGGTTGCCTTCGTTGATGAGGTCGCCGAGCGAGAGCCCCTGGTTTTGGTACTGTTTGGCGACGCTGACGACAAAACGGAGATTGGACTTGGTAAGCATCTCCAGCGCTTCCTGATCGCCGGAGCGGATGCGGGCGGCGAGATCGATCTCCTCACTGGCGGTGAGCAGCGGAATCTCGTTGATTTCGCGCAAATAACGGTCGAGGGAATCCTCGACGTTTGCGATCTGGAATAACATCCCTGTCCCTGCCAATCTTCACTCCCCTGGTTTCAGATCTTGGCGTCCGCGGGCTTGCTCGCGCTAATATAAGGAAAGCAACACTCTTTGTCAATAACTGATTTCATGAGGTTCCTCACGCCGGCGCCGGATGCGGAAATACGGCCGCTGCAGAAAAGAATTGACTTTGACGGAAAATGTTATATATTTACTATTAGTCGATTCCGTGTTTTCATTTCAGGAAAGGGGTATGTTGAAGCCTTCCGTATATGCCGTCTTGATCGTTCTGGTCGTGCTGAATTCGCTTCTGTTCGGCGGCGCCATTATTTCCACCTTTCAGGGGGAAGCCGGGTACAATCAGGTTGAAATCAAGTGGATCGTTGCCGCTGAGAACAACCTGCGCAGTTATCAACTTCTGCGTTCTCTGGATAACCGCGATTACGAAGCCATCGCCACCATTGAGGCTAAAAAGCTCGAGAGCGGCGAAAAGACCTATACCTATCTCGATAAAAGCGTTTTCAAGGAAAGCAATCACGAATTCTATTACAAGCTGCGCCTGGTCAATGAGGATGGCTCGGTCATCGAGTATGACAAAATCCTGCATCTGACGCCGCAGATCTCCTCTGCGCGGCAGACCTGGGGCAGCATCAAGGCGATGTTCCGCTGAAAAGCCTCTTTTTTTGAGCCCGGGTTCCGGGCTTTTTTTTTTGCCCCTGGTTCCCGCGCCCTTACCCACCGATCCGCTGGCGTTTGCCGAGATACTGCAGCAGCGCCCCCTCGAAGGATGTTCCAGTATCCATCAGCACATAATCGATGCGGTTTTCGCGGCATTGCCGCCGCAGCGACTCGATGTGGCCGGCGATCAGACGGCGATAATCGCTGCGGATATGCCAGGGCTGCGTCGCCATGCGCTCGCCGCTTTCGAGGTCGATAAAGAGCCCGTCCTGCCGGAAATCAAAGGACCGTTCCAGGGGGTCCAGGAGGTGAAAAACGATCACCTCGTGGTGATTATGGCGGAAGTGCTTGAGTCCGGAGATGATGTTCTGGGGCTCGTCGAGAAGATCGGAGAAGAGCATCACCAGTCCACGGCGATGGATGCGTTCGGCCATCTGGTGCAGCGTCTGGGCGACATCGGTGGTGGCTGCGGGGAGGGTATTTTGCATCTCCTGCAGCAGCAGGGTCAGGTAGCTGGATATTGAGCGTGGCGGCAGGTAGCGGCGGATCTTGTCATCAAAGGTGACCAGGCCGACGGCGTCCCGCTGGCCGATCATCAGATAGGCCAGGGCGGCCGCCAGATAGGTCGCATAGCGGAGCTTGGTGACCGTTCCCGAGCTGTATCCCATGGAGGCGGAGGCGTCGAGGAGGAGATAGGTTTTGAGGTTGGTCTCCTCCTCGAATTCCTTGAGGTAATAGCGATGGGTCTTGGCGTAGACCTTCCAGTCGATGTGGCGGATGTCGTCGCCGGGCATGTAGGGGCGGTGTTCGGCGAATTCGACGCTGAAGCCGTGGTAGGGGCTGCGGTGCAGTCCGGTGATAAAGCCTTCCACGACCAGGCGGGCGACAAGGTCGAGATTGGCCAGCTTGGAGACGGTGCCGGGCTGGAGAAACTGCCGGTAGTCCGGCGCAGCGGCGGCCATGGTCTAGCTCTCCTGGTCCGAGATGAGCCGGTCGATGATCTGGGCCGTGGTAACGCCCTCGGCCTCGGCGTTAAAGCTGGTGACGAGGCGATGGCGCAGCACCGGTTTGGCCAGGGCGCGGACATCGGCGATATCGGGGGTGGGTCGGCCGTCGAGGATGGCCCGGGTTTTGGCGCCGAGGATGAGATATTGCGAGGCGCGCGGGCCGGCGCCCCAGGTGATCCACTCGCGGATGAAGCCGGGGGCGCTGGCATGACCGGGACGGGTGCGGCGCGCCAGCTGTACGGCATAGTGGATCACATTGTCGGCAACAGGCACACGGCGCACCAATTCCTGCAGTGCGATGATATCCTCCGCCTTGAGGATCACCTTGAGGTCGGCATGATAGGCGCTGGTGGTGGCGCGCACAATCTGCTCTTCCTCGGCCTCCTCCGGATAATCGACCCACAGATTGAACATGAAGCGATCGAGCTGGGCCTCGGGCAGAGGATAGGTGCCCTCCTGTTCGATCGGATTCTGGGTGGCGAGGACGAAAAAAGGTTCGTCGAGCTTGTAGGTGACGCCGGCGGCGGAGACTTCATGTTCCTGCATGGCCTGGAGCAGCGCGGACTGGGTTTTGGGCGGCGTCCGGTTGATCTCGTCGGCGAGGATGATGTTGGCGAAGATCGGGCCCTTGGCATATTTGAAGGTCTTGCGGCCGCTGCCGGGTTCCTCCTCGATCACCTCGGTGCCGGTGATATCGGAGGGCATCAGATCCGGAGTGAATTGGATGCGTTTGAACTGCAGGTCCAGAACACGCGCCAACGTGCTGATCAGCAGGGTCTTGGCGAGGCCGGGGACCCCCACCAGCAGGGCGTGGCCCCGGGCGAGGAGCGAGATGAGCAATTCGTCGATGACCTGATGCTGACCGATGATGACCTTGCCGATTTCGTCCCTGATCGCCTGGTGAGCCGCTTTCAGTTGAGCCACTGCATCCAGATCGCGGTCGCCGCGAGATTCCATGCCGCCTCCTGATCCTAGAGTAAGGTAACGGGTACAAAGGTGAACAGTCACAGCAAATGTTCACTGCCGCGATGTTCTTTTATAACCGGCAAATACCGGCGGTTGTTCCGCCTTGCGGAAAAGATTGGAAAATTGATCCGGATCGCGTAATTTAAGGGAAGAAATGGGGGGCCATGATCCTGTTCAAGGGCAAAGTACTTACATGAAAACCCATCTTGTCGGCATGAACCGCACCGATCTGGAGCTCTACGCTGAGGCGCTCGGGGAAAAGAAATTCCGCGGCCGGCAGCTCTTCAGCTGGATTTACACCAAACAGGCCGGCGGCTTTGACCGCATGAGCGATATCGCCAAGCCGCTGCGGCAGCGGCTGGAGGAGGAGGCGGTACTGGGCTGGATGGACCTGGCGCAAAAACAGGTCTCGGCGGCGAGCGGATCGGTCAAGTATCTCTTTCGGCTGGAAGACAAGGCCCTGGTCGAAGCGGTCTATATCCCCGAGGCGGGGCGGCGCACCCTGTGTATCTCGAGCCAGGTGGGCTGTGCCCTGGGGTGCACCTTTTGCGCCACCGGCGCCCTGGGTTTCCAGCGTAGCCTGACCGCCGGCGAGATCGTCGATCAGGTGCTGCAGGCCGCGCGGGATAGCGGTGCACTGCCGACCAACATCGTCTTTATGGGGATGGGCGAACCCCTGGTTAACTACGAGGCGGTCATGGCCGCTGCGGCCGTGATCAACGCCGCCGATGGCATCGCCATTGGCCACCGCCATATCGTCATCTCGACCGTGGGAATCACCCCCGCCATCCTGCGCTATGCCGATGAGGGCCAGCCCTACCGGCTGGCCATTTCGCTGCATTCGGCCATCGACGAAAAACGGCGGCAGATCGTCCCCATCGCCGCGCGCTATCCCCTGCCCGAGCTGATCAACGCGGTCAAGTATTATGCCCGCAAGGCCCGCCGCCGCCCCACCTTCGAATATGTCCTCCTGGCCGGCTTTAACGACGGCGAGGAGGACGCGGCCGCCTTGCGGCAGCTCGCGACCGAGCTGCCCTGCAAGGTCAATCTCATTCCCTTCAATCCGGCGATCCCGGGATTCAACCGGCCTGATGACGCCCGGGTGGCGCGTTTCGCGGCCTGGCTGGCGCCGCTGCATGCACCGGTCTCGGTGCGCTGGAGCAAGGGCACCGATATTGACGCCGCCTGCGGGCAGCTGGCCGGTCAGGCGCAGAATAACGGACTTTTATGGGAGGAACATCATGAGAAGAACGTCTAGGTACCTCTATGGGCTGCTGACGGGAGCCGGGATCCTGCTGGCTTTCGGCCTGCCGGCTCCGGCCGCATGGCAGCAGCCGGTCCCGGCGAGTGCGGTGACCGGATCCTGGCAGGGCACACTCAAGGTGATGGGAACGGAGCTGCGTCTGGTTTTCAGGATTTCGCAAGCAGCGGATGGCGCGCTCACCGCCCTGCTTGACAGCCCCGACCAGGGGGCGAGGGACATCCCGACCTCGAAGGTGATCTGGGATGGCGATTCACTCCAAATCGAAGCGGCATTGATCCGCGGAGTTTTCGCGGGTGTCTATCGTTCCGACAGTCTGCTCATCAGCGGCCACTGGAAACAGGGCGGCATGAGTTTCCCCTTGACCCTCAAGCGCGGTGAGGTCACCCTGCGCCGCCCGCAGGAGCCGGTCCCACCCCTGCCCTATTCGAGCGAGGAGGTGACGGTCCACAACGCGGCGGCCGGCATCGATCTGGCCGGGACCCTCACCCGTCCCGCCCAGGGCGGGCCTTTTCCGGCGGTCGTGCTGATCACCGGCTCCGGGCCGCAGGACCGTGACGAGTCCCTCATGGGACACCGCCCCTTCCTCGTCCTCGCCGATTATTTGACCCGTCGCGGCATCGCCGTTCTGCGCATGGACGACCGCGGCATCGGCAAGTCCAAGGGCAACTTTGCCACGGCGACCACCCTCGATTTCGCCCAGGATGCCCTGTCCGGGGTAGCCTATCTCAAGTCCCTATCCATCATCCGCCCTGGCCGGATCGGCCTGATCGGCCACAGCGAGGGCGGCATCATCGCGCCCATAGCGGCGACCCGCTCGAAGGATGTCGCCTTTATCATCCTCATGGCTGGCACGGGAATGACCGGGGAGGAGATCCTCTATCGCCAGGCCGAACTGATCTCGCGGGCCGGCGGTGCGAGCGCGGCGGAGATAGCCAAAGAACGCGCGGTCCAGCATGATCTTTTCACCGTCGTCAAGTCTGAAAAAGTGGACTCGCTCGCGGCTGCGCGTCTGCGGCCGATCCTCCTTGAAGCGGTCGCCACTCTGGGCGATGCCGAGAAGCAGGCGATGGGGCCGGCCGATGCCTATGTCCAGGGACAGATCCGCCAGATCACCTCGCCCTGGTTCCGCTTTTTCCTCACCTACGATCCGCTTCCGGTTCTGAGAAAAGTGAAATGCCCGGTGCTCGCACTTGGCGGTGCTCTGGATCTGCAGGTGCCGCCGCTCGAGAACCTTCAAGCCATCGAACGGGCCCTGCAGGAGGGCGGCAACCATCAGTACACCGTCCAGCTCTTTCCCGGCCTGAATCACCTCTTCCAGAACGCGGTCACGGGCGCTCCGACGGAGTACGGCAAGATCGAGGAGACCCTTGCCCCGGCGGCCTTGTCTTGTATGGGCGACTGGATTTTGGCAAGGACGGCAAAAATCCGTTGACATTCTGGCCGATTTTTGCTAGAATAGTGGACGATAAAACAGGCACACCGGGCCGGCGCACACCCGTCCCGGGATGTCTCTCAACGGACTGCCTGACCACTGCATCGACGACTTGGAGCAGGACATGACAACCAGTATCGGAATCCGGCGCGAGGACAAGAATGTATGGGAACGCCGTTCAGCCATCATTCCGGAACACATCACCCAACTGGGGCAGCTGCTGCCTCTGCAAGTGCTCTGCCAACCCTTTGCGACTCGCGCTTATTCCGACCACGAATATGAACGCGTCGGCGCCCGCCTCCAGGAAGATCTCTCCCCCTGCGCGGTCATTTTCGGCATCAAGGAGGTTCCCGTTGATCTCTTGCTGCCCCAGAAATGCTACCTCTTTTTCTCGCATACCATCAAGGGACAGCCCTATAACATGCCCATGCTGCAGCGGCTCCTCGATCTGCGCTGCACCCTGATCGATTACGAGCTGATCAGGGATGCTCAGGGCCGCCGCCTGGTCTTTTTCGGCCGTTTCGCCGGTATGGCCGGGATGGTCGATACCCTGCACACCCTGGGCTTGCGTCTGCACCATTTGGGATACCCGACGCCGCTGACGGAGATCCGCATGGCCTACGAATACCGCGATATGACCGAAGCCAAGGCCGAGGTCAAACGCGTTGGTGACAAGATCGCGGCTTCCGGCTTGCCCCGGGCCATCCGTCCCCTGGTCATCGGCTTCTCCGGCTATGGCCATGTTTCCAAGGGGGCCCAGGAGGTTTTTGATCTGCTGCCGCATCAGGAGGTCGATGCACAGGAGATCGCCGCGCTGACCCCGGACCACGATGGCCTTTTCCACAAGGTGGTCTTTGCTGAACGCGATATGGTGCGGCCGGTCGACCCCGGCCGGACCTTCGAGCTCAACGACTATTTTGAGCGGCCGGAAGGGTACCGCTCGCAGTTCGAGGAGCATCTGCCCTATCTGAGCGCTCTGGTCAATGGCATCTACTGGGACACCCGTTACCCCCGGCTGCTGACCAAGGAATATCTGAAATCGCGCTGGTCGCAGGGCGAGCCGCTCAAGCTGCAGGTCGTCGGCGATATCAGCTGCGATATTCACGGCTCGATCGAGTGCACGGAAAAGGCCACCGTTTCCGACCAGCCGATGTTCGTCTATGATCCCCGCTCCGATTCGATTCACGACGGATATGAAGGGGAGGGTTTGGTGATCATGGCGGTGGACAATCTCCCGGCAGAGGTGCCCCGGGATGCCTCCCGGGCCTTCAGTGAATCGCTGCAGCCCTTCCTGCCGGCGATTTGCAGCGCGGATTACAGCCAGCCGTTTGCCGCCCTGAACTTGCCACCGGAAATCAGGAATGCCATCATCTGTCATCGCGGCGCCCTGACGCCTGCGTACCGTTATTTGGGGGAACATCTAAACAAAGAGTAAGGAGATTGGGTATGAAAAAAGTACTGGTTCTGGGTGCTGGTCTGGTTTCGCGTCCCCTGGTCCGCTATCTTCTCGATCAACCTGAAACACAGGTCATCATCGCCAGCCGCACCGTCAGCAAGGCCGAGGCCCTGATCGAGGGCCATCCCGCCGGCAAGGCTGTGGCTGCGACGGTGCAGGAGAAGGAGAAACTCGAGACCCTGGTGGCGGAAGCCGATGTGGCGATCAGCCTGCTGCCCTGGATCTACCACGTGCAGGTGGCCGAGTTGTGTCTGAAACACAAGACGCATCTGGTGACCACCAGCTATGTGAGTCCGGCCATGCGGGCCCTCGACCAGCAAGCCAGGGACCAGGGTTTGCTCTTCCTCAATGAGATCGGTCTGGATCCCGGCATCGACCACATGTCCGCAATGAAGATGATCCATGAAGTGGCCCACAAGGGCGGGCAGGTGACCTCTTTTGAATCGGTTTGCGGCGGCTTGCCGGCACCCGAGGCCGATGACAATCCCTGGGGCTACAAATTCTCGTGGAGTCCGCGCGGCGTGCTCCTGGCTGGCCGCAACTCCGCCCATTTCCTCCGCGATGGCAAGGACATGGTGATCGAGAACCGCGACCTCTTCCGCACGGTAATGATCAAGAGCGTCAAAGGCATTGGCTGGCTCGAGGTCTATCCCAATCGCGATTCGATGCTCTACCAGCAGCTCTATGGCCTCAAGGAGGCTAAAACCATCTTCCGCGGCACCTTCCGCAATCCCGGCTGGTGCGAGACCCTCGAAAAAGTGGTGCTGCTCGGTTTTCTCAACGACACCGAGCGGCCGGAGATCCTCAGCTGGAGCTGGGCGCAGCTGACCGCCTCCCTGATCGGCGCCAAGCCGGAGAACGTCAAGGCGGCCATGGCCCGGCACCTCGACCTGCCTGAGGTCCATAATGTGATCAAGCGCTTCGAGTGGCTCGGCCTCTTCAGCAATGAGCCGGTGGTGAGCACGCCGCCGACCCTTATTGATGCCCTGACCGCCCTGATGGAGAAAAAGATGGCCTATCGGCCGGGCGAGCGCGACCTGGTTGTGCTGCAGCACGAGTTTGTCGCGGAGTACCCGGGCGGAAAGAAAGAGGCGATCACCAGCCTGCTGGTCGATTACGGCATTCCCCACGGCGATACCTCCATGGCGCGCACGGTCAGCCTCCCCGCCGCGGTCGCCGTCAAGCTGATGAACCAGGGCAAGATCCCCCTCACCGGCGTGCACATTCCCATCCTGCCGGAGATCTATGAACCCGTGCTCGACGAACTGGAAAAAATGAACATCAAATTCGTCGACACCTACAAGCCGCTGGCCTGACCCGCAGCGATCGGCACCGAGAGCCCGGAGAAGCGCCGGGCTCTTTTTTTCTCGCTCCGCTGTGCCGGCGGGAAGAGAGGCTTTCCCCCAGGAGGGAGCAATGAAACCGTTGACAGGAACCATGATTCTCCTGCTGATGCTGACTCTGGCATGTGAGCGCAGCGGCGCAACCCGGGAGCGCTTTTTCCTTGCCGCCGTCCGGAACCGGCCCGGGCTGGAAATCCAGGATCTCTACAAACTGCTCTACCAGGGCCGCTTCGGCATCGGTCATCTCATCCCGTCACGTGAGGCGGCCCGCCGTTATCTTCTGGATGAGATCGCCACCCTGCCGCAGGGGGAGGATGAGCCGCTGCTGGAACCCTGCTCGCCGGACGGAGGCATGGTGCGCGTCAACCTGCGGCCTTTTGTCCGGCGCGGCCTCGATCCGGAAAAGCTCCTCGACGCGATGCTCGAGAGCCTGCGCGCGGCCCCTCCTGATACCGCCGCCTTTGAGCGTGACTGGGAGGCCGCCGGCGCATTACTTCGCGCCGGCCGGCTACCGCTGAATGCGGCGGCCTATGCGGCCTTCACGCGCGAGGTATCCCAGACGCGCTATCCGGCGCTGCACCATTCCGCAAGCTATAGCGCACGTTATCATCCCGCCTACCGCGTGGTGGTGCGGGACATTTTCCTTCACCTTTGCCCCGAAGCCGGTCAAAACAGCACAAACCGATAACAGGGATGAATACTGAAATGGAACATCGACTCCTCTTCACTGGCGCTCGCAGCCGCCGCGCAGGGTGGAGCGGCCGCACACGGCCCCACTCCCTGATCCTGAAACTCATCATGGAGATCCACCACAAACCGCAGATTCTGGCTCTCTGCGTACTGCTGGCGACGCGCACTCCCGCCCGAGCCGGCGACGAACCTCCCGCCCTGCTGCGTGAAATGCGCGGGGTCTGGGTGGCCACGGTCGCCAATATCGACTGGCCCTCCCGGCCCGGACTCCCGGTGGCGGAGCAGCAGGCGGAGGCGCTGGTCATCCTCGACCGGGTGCAGGCCATGAAGATGAATGCGGTGGTCCTGCAGGTGCGTCCACAGGCCGACGCCCTCTACGCCTCGGCGCTGGAACCCTGGTCGTACTATTTGACCGGTGCGCAAGGCCAGGCCCCGGAACCCTACTACGATCCCCTGGAATTCTGGATCGAGCAGGCGCATGCGCGCGGCCTCGAACTGCACGCCTGGTTCAATCCCTATCGCGCCGGTCACCCGGCGATGCACAGCGCCTTTTCGGAGCAGTCGGTCGTCCGCAAACATCCGGAATGGGTCCACGCCCTGGCCGATACCGGCTATTTCTGGCTCGATCCGGCCCTCAAGGGCGTGCAGGAGCACTCCCTGGCCGTGGTCCTGGACGTGGTCCGGCGCTACGATGTGGACGGGATTCATTTCGACGATTATTTTTATCCCTATCGCGAGTACAACCGGGGCGGGGATTTCCCCGACGAAGCGGCCTGGCAGGCCTACCTGGCCGGCGGCGGCAAGCTTGCACGCGACGACTGGCGGCGGGCTGCGGTGAACCAGTTCATCGAAAAGGTTTACAAGGGAATCAAAAAAGCCAAACCCTGGGTCAAGTTCGGAATCAGCCCCTTCGGGGTGTACCGGCCGGGCTACCCCGAGGGCTACGGGGGCGGCTTTGACCAATACGCCGTCCTGTACGCGGATGCACGCCTCTGGTTCAACAAGGGATGGGTCGATTACTATACGCCGCAGATCTACTGGAACATCGCCAGTCCGCAGACGAGCTTTCCGGTGCTGCTGGGATGGTGGGAGCGCGAGAACCGCAAAAAACGGCAGCTCTGGCCGGGGCTCTATATGCGGCCCGAGATCGAACGCCGCCAGATGGCGCTGGAGATCGTCAACCAGGTCATGGTGACGCGCGGCATGCTCCCGGAGGCGCCGGGGACGATCCTTTTCAGCATGCGCTCGCTGATGGCGGCGGACAGCATCCATTTCAAGGCGCTGGCGCAGGGGCCCTTTGTGCGGCCGGCGCTGATGCCCGCCTGCCGCTGGCTCGATGACCAGGCTCCGGATGCGCCGGCAGTGCAGGTGGCCGCCAACGACAGCGGCTGGCATCTCACCTGGCAGCCCCGGGGCAAGGAGAAAGCCTTCCTCTATGGCCTCTATGTCAAGCGCGCAGAGCGCTGGCGCCCGGTGCTCCTGCCGGCCGCACAAACCGCACTGGATCTGCCCGGAAGGGAAGGAAGGATCTCCGCCATCGCCGTGACGGCTATCGACCGCTGCGGCAATGAGAGCAAGCGCCAGGTGATCCGCCTCGAATAGGCTGTTTCAGCCCGGGGCGGAGGAGCTCCTGCCGGCTCTTGCGCCGCCTGGCAGAAGACTTTCCAGTGTTTCCTTGATTTTCGCCGGACATATGGCTGCTTTGCAGGCAATCATCTCAATCAGGGAGGTACCCGTGCGTACCTGCACAAGGATTCTGCTTTACACACTGGCTCTGGCCGGCCTGGCTCTGGCCCAGCCGCAGCGGGAGAGCTATGACTCGACCGCGGTTGCGCGCATCCGCGAGGAGGGGCTGCATCATTCCCGCGTCATGCAGTTTCTTGAAAATCTGACCGATATCTACGGCCCGCGGCTCAGCGGTTCGCCCGCCTATATGGCGGCGGCGCAGTGGGCCCGAGGTGAACTGGCGGCGATGGGGCTGGAGAACGCCCGCCTCGAGGCCTGGGGACCCTGGGGCTACGGCTGGACCCTGAAGAACTACTCGGCCAACATCTTCGGCCGGCAAAATTTCCCCCTCATCTCCTGGCCCAAGGCCTGGTCGCCCGCCCTCCCGGAAAGCGAGGCGGAACTCCTCTTCCTGGATGCCCGGACGGACAGTGCGGTCCTGAGCTACTCCGGCCGGATCAAAGGCAAGTTCGTCATGATCCAGGATCCGCATGAGACGGCTGTGCCCTTCGCGGCCTTTGCCAGCCGCATCCCCGACTCGACCCTGCTCAAGATGGCCAACTCAGACGGCCAGCGCCGCGGCGGACGCCGCTTCGAGCGCAGCCCCGAAATGATCCGCAGGCAAGAGGTGGCCTGGCGCAAGATGAAGCTCTGTTTTGACGAGGGCGCCCGGGCCATCCTCACCTCCAGCCAGCGCGATGGCGGCATCATCGATGTGGCCGCGGCCTCCTGGCCGCAGCATCCCGATTCTTTCCGGACAACCGGTCCCAGGGTGTATGCTCTTGACGCTCCAAAGCTGATCCCGCAGATCTCGGTCGGGGCGGAGCACTATAATCGCCTGGTCCGGATGATCCAGCATGGCGAAAAGCCCCGGCTCGAACTCGAGATCGAGGCGGCCTTCAACCGCGCAGATTCGGGCTATAACATTCTTGCCGAACTCCCCGGCACCGACCTCAAGGACCAGGTCGTCCTGATCGGCGGCCATTTCGACTCCTGGCATGGCGGGACCGGCGCCGCCGATAATGCCTGCGGCTGTGCCGTGGCCATGGAGGCGATGCGCATCCTCAAGACGCTCGATCTCAAGCCCCGCCGTACCATCCGCATCGGACTCTGGGACGCCGAGGAACACGGTTTTCTCGGCTCGCGCGGCTACATCAGCAAACACCTGGCTGCACGCGAGGGGGGCGTCGATGGCCGCGGCGGCAAGGTGACCCTGAAACCGGAAGGGGAAAAATTCTCGGTCTACTTTAACATGGATAACGGCAGCGGCAAATTCCGCGGCATCTATCTGCAAGGGAATGAAGCCTGCCGGCCGATCTTTCGCGCCTGGCTCAAGCCCTTCAGCGACCTCGGCGCCGCCACCATCACCCTGGCCAGTACCGGCGGGACCGACCACCAGGCCTTCGACGGTGTGGGGCTTCCAGGATTCCAGTTCATTCAGGATGAACTCGACTATGATGCGCGCGTTCATCATTCGAACATGGATCTCTACGAGCGCTGCCCGTCCGGGGATCTGCAGCAGGCAGCAGTGATCATGGCCGCCTTTGCCTACAACGCAGCCATGCGGGAGGCCATGATCCCGCGCAAGCCCGCCCTCGAGCCGCCGTTCGCTCCCGGCCCGCCCGACGGTTTGACACCGCAACCGGACACCCGCAAAAAGGAGGGACCGATGCGAGCGAGTTCTTTGATCCTGGATCGTCTGGAAAACGCCGAACGCTATTTTACCCTGCATCCCGCCTTCGCGCGCGCCTTCGCCTTTCTGCGGCAGCCCGGTCTGGCGGAATTGAGCCTCGGCCGGCATGAGATCGATGGCGAGCGCCTCTATTGCTCCATCAGCGAGGGAGCGGGCAAGGGCAAGGAGGGCGCCAGGCTGGAGGCGCACCGCCGCTATATCGATATCCAGTATGTCATCGCCGGCACCGATGTGATGGGATGGAAGCCGGCTTCCGCGTGCACGGCTCCCGACGGCCCGCCGGACCCGGCAAAGGATCTCATCCTCTTCAAGGACCAGCCGGAACGATGGGTGGAGGTTCCTCCCGGCAGCTTTACCATCTTTTTCCCGGAGGATGCCCACGCGCCTATGGGCGGAGCGGGGACGATTCGCAAGGCGGTGGTCAAAGTAGCCGTGGAATAGGCCGGCGGCGATCGGCGCGGGCCTGCCGCGGATCGGGTGCGGGGGACCAGGCCGCTGGTGATGGGACTGTGAAAAGCGGGCGCTAATGGCGGACCCCTGCGGCAGACGGTTAGGCCGCAGGCGACGGGATTATCAAAAGCCGGGCGCCGATGACCAATCCCTGACACAAAGGTGATCGACACGGCCGTGATATTTGCGATGGTGCGCGAAGAGTCGGGGAGAGGTTCCCGCACAAAAATTGTGCAAGAATTGGACAAAAACGCTTGACATTCGCCATTTTATGATATATATTAATTAGTGACGAATAGACGTCATTAATCGTTTTTTATGGGGGTTTTTCATTTCAATCGACGTACCTGGGGAGGTTGGGGCTCTATGCAGCAGGGAATTGAGCAGGGGAAGATGTGAATACGTCGGCTCTATCTGTTGCATTATACAGCGGCGTCCATCGCTGCTGGTGAAGACTGAACAAGCGTATCAGCCTTTACCCCACGCAGGAGCACAAACCTCGAACAGGCTGCACTCTGGTCCGGCAGCATGATGGTGTGTGCGCTCGCAGCACGTATCGGGCTACCATGACCAAAGGGATGAACCATATGCCCCTGGGTACGATCGCAACGTTTCCTGACTGCCTTTTCTCCCGGCCATCTCTCCTCCCGGGCGTTTGCCCTGCTTTCGCTGCGGCGCCACACTATCGGAATCTATTTCGTCTAAGGAATCACCCTCGATCCCTCCTGGCTGGGGGAGGCCATGGGTCCGCCTCGACGGGCCTTTCTGCGCCTTGGCGCCGGTTAGGGATCCAAAACGGGGCGGGGTGAGTATCTCACCCCGCCCCCCTCTTTTTTTTATGCGGCACCGATCATCGGGATGGTTCGAATCTAGATTTTTCTTCACCCGCGACGAGCACCGGCCAATGAAGCCCGGGGGCGTAATCCCTCCCGGGCTTTTTTTTACAGGGCCCGGAGGCCATAAAATCCATTTGTCTTTTGCCGCCGGTTTTGGTAGATTTCAGAAAAGGGGCCGTTTCATATCCGGTCATCCCGAGAGGGGGAAACCATGAGTGATCATCGCTTTGCATCGGCTGCATGTTTCCTGTTGATATCCGCTCTCCTCGGCAGCGCCGCAGGCCAGTCGCGGCGGATTCCCGCTGTTCCGGACAGCCTGATCGTGGCACGCTACCTGGATGACTCCGGCGCGGAGGTCGAGGTGATCGACATCCACAGCAAACCGCCGCAGGGATACACCGCCATCGCGGCCGCTCTTCCGGCGGATGCGATCGGGCTGGCCGGAATGCCGGCCTACGACTGGTCGTTCGGCTGTTCGCCCACGGCCGCATCCATGATGGCGGCCTATTATGACGCCCACGGTTATCCCAATATCTATACCGGGCCGGCCAACGGCGGCGTGATGCCCCTGAACAACAGTACCTGGGGCGCCGTGGTGATCAATGGCGAAACCAGAAAACAATGCCCCCTCAGTGCCACCCGCAATGGTGTGGACGGCCGGGCGACGCGCGGGCACGTCGACGACTACTGGATCCGCTACGGCAATACCGATCCTGATCCTTTTATCGCCAACAGCTGGAGCGAGCACACCCTCGGTGACTGCCTCGGGGATTACATGCGGACCAGTCAGTCGACCTGGAACAATATGGATGGCGGAACCCGTTTTTATTATTATCCCAGCGGCAATCCCTTGTCCTCCTCCACCGTCGACGACGGGGCCTATGGCATGCGGTTATTTTTCGAATCGCGCGGCTACACCGTCACAACCTGCTATACCCAGACGATCCAGGGATATAACGGCAATACGACCGGATTTACGCTCACGCAATTTCATCAAGAGATTGATGCCGGGTACCCCGTGCTCCTGCAGATGGCTGGTCATACCATGATCGGCTTTGGCTATGAGGATGCGGACAGTACCATCTATCTGCATGATACCTGGGATTATAACGATCATTCGATGAAGTGGGGCACCTATTATTCCAGCACGAGCATGACGCAATGGGGGGTGGTCGTGCTGCATCTCGCTCCTGCTGCCGTGCAGCACATCGCCCTGGCCGGAGGCTGGAACATGATCTCCTCCTATATGCAGGCGGACAATGCGAGTGTGAGCGCGCTGCTGGCCCCCCTCGCGGGCAATCTGGTCATCATGAAGAACGGCAGCGGCGAGGTCTACTGGCCCTCCCTTGGCATCGATCAGATCGGCTCCTGGAATGCCTTGCAGGGCTATCAGCTCTATCTGACCACCGCTGCGACCCTGGATATCAGCGGCACGGTGCTGGATGCCGCCTCCACGCCCCTGGGGCTGGCGGCGGGCTGGAATATGATCTCCTATGTGTGCTCGTCGCCCCAGTCGGCTGTCCAGGCGCTGCAATCCATCCAGGGCTCCCTGGTGATCGCCAAGAACGGGGAGGGCATGGTGTACTGGCCGGCCTATGAGATCAACACCATCGGCTCGCTGCAGCCGGGACAGGGCTATCAGCTTTATCTCTCGGCGAGCGCGACCCTGACCTATCCCTCCGCAAGTCTGGGCCGGGAAGCCTCAGTGCCCGCGGCAGCGGTGCCCGGCACGGAACACTTTACGATGGAGGCCTCCTGCAGCGGTCCGTCGGCCGTCTTGCTGTGGCGGGATCTGCCCTTTGCAGACGGGGATGAAATCGGTGTTTTGACGGAGGGGCGGCTCGCCGGCGCGGGCGTAGTTCAGGGCGGACAGTGCCTGCTCACGGTTCGTGGCGTGGATCCTGATTTCACGGATGCGGCTGGAGCGGTCGATGGCGGCGAGCTTGTGATGCGCTGCTGGTTGCATCGCAGGGGCCAGGAGAGTCCCCTCGAGCCGGCGGAGATCAGCGATGGACTGACAGGCCGGCACCTTGCGGGTGGCGTGCGGTACCGTACGAACAGCGTCCTGCTGCTGCAGGGCCTGCGGGATGGCGCGGCCGCTGTGCCGCTGGTCTATGCCCTGACTCAGAACCATCCCAACCCGTTCAATGCCGGCACCCGTATCGAGTATCTCCTGCCACGAGAGGAAAAGGTCACGGTGGAAGTGTTCAATCTGGCCGGCGAGCGGGTCCGGCTGCTGCAGCGGGACCTCGTGCCGGCCGGCACCCGGCACCTCTTATGGGATGGCCGATCTGACGCCGGCAGGGACCTGCCCTCCGGGCTCTATGTCATCCGGGCCACTCTGGGAAAAGAGGTGCGCTCGATCAAGGCGACCCTGATGCGCTAGCGCAGGTCGCAAGGCCGGCTGCGTTATCTGGGCCCGGTTCACCACCAGTGGAGAGGAGTGAGTACCATGCCACGAGCGATGCTGATCATGCTGTTGGGGATTCTCATCCTGCTATCCGCCTGCTCCAGGCCGGCGGACAAGGCTGCCGATCCGGCCTATGTGCAGCAGATCGAGGCCTGGCACCGGCAGCGTCTGGCCAGCCTCACGCGGCCCGATGGCTGGCTCAGTCTGGCCGGGCGCTTTTGGCTGCAGGAGGGGGAAAACCGCTTCGGCAGCGGGGCGGATAATCCGGTGCGTTTTCCCGAGGGCCGCTGTCCGCAGCAGATGGGGGCTTTTTATCTGCAGCAAGGCGTCGTCACGGTGCGCATCCTTCCGGAGGTCCGCGTCACCGGCGCCGACAGCAGCCGCGTGACGGAGATGGTCCTGCAGGACGACACCCGGGACGTGCCGACCCGGCTTTTTTACGGGACCCTCTCCTGGCATCTCATCAAACGCGGCGACCGCTATGCGATCCGGCTGCGCGACAGCGCCAGTCCGCAGCTCAAGGCGTTCAAGGGGATCGAACGCTATCCGGTCGATCCGGCCTGGCGGATCACGGGCCGCTTCGTCCCCTATGATCCGGCGAAAAAACTCCGTATCGTCAATGTCGTCGGCCAGGTGGAAGAACAATCCTGCCCCGGGGCCTTGCTCTTCACGATCCGGGGCAAGCCGTACCGGCTCGATGCCCTTGATGAAGGCGCGAAAGCGCCCCTCTTCATGGTCATGGCGGATGAAACCAGCGGGGAGGAGACCTATGGCGGCGGCCGCTTCCTCTACGTAGAGCGGCCGGATTCGACAGGCGCAGTCCTCATTGATTTCAACAAGGCCTATAACCCACCCTGCTCCTTCACCCCCTATGCGACCTGTCCGCTCCCGCCGGAACAGAACCGGCTGCCGCTGGCGATTCGGGTCGGAGAAAAACGCTACATGGGCGAGGAGGGCCATTAACGCCTTCGCGGCCTCGCCGCACGGTTGGGATCGCGGCTATGCCGCCCCACCATGCGGGTGCGAAAGCCATTGCCTCCTTCGCAGCCTCGCCGCACGCCTCCTCCCGCCGGGAAATAAAAAAGCCCCTGATCGGCTACTCTGATCAGGGGCTTTTTGTGTATTCGGGAAACTAGTGCAGGGCCTGGACCGCCGCGAGCGCCCAGTCCTGCAGCGGCACCCAATAGAGGCCGAGGAAGAAGACCGGCACCGCCAGCACGACCAGCAGCGGCGCGAGGGCGACCCGCCAGGACGGAGCCTCTTCGCTGCTGCGCATGTACATCTCGCGCATGATGCGGGTATAGTAGAACAGCCCGACCACGCTGTTGAGTATGCCGACCAGGGCCAGGACCAAGTACCAGAAGCCGCTATTGTGGATCAGGGCGGCGAAGAGGAAAAATTTGCCGATAAAGCCCGCCAGGGGCGGCAGTCCGGCCAGTGAAAAGAGGTAGACGCTCAGGACGAAGCCGAGCAGCGGCGCCCGGTAGCCCAACCCCTTGTACTCCGCGATTTCCTCCGTGCCCAGCTTGTCCGCCACGATCTGCACCACGGCAAAGGCACCAAGATTCATCACCAGATAGATGCCGAGATAGAGCAGAACCGCGCCGGCGCCGATCTGATCGATCAGTGCCACGCCCATCATCATATAGCCGGCATGGGCGATGGAGGAGTAGGCGAGGAGGCGCTTGATATTGGTCTGATGGATGGCCGTGAGGTTGCCGAGAGTCATGGTAAGCGCCGAGATCAGGCCAAGGAGGATGAGCACAAGGGTGCGCAGTTCTGGGCCGGCCTGGGGCAGCAGGGCCGAGAAGAAGCGGAGCATCAGGGCGAAGCCCGCTGCTTTGGGGGCGACGCTGAGAAATCCGGTGAAGGGGGTCGGCGCGCCCTGATAGACATCCGGGCTCCACATATGGAAGGGCACGGCGGCGGTTTTGAAGCAGAGACCGGTGAGGATCATGATCAGGGCGATGACCGCGGCGAAAAGTCCTGTCCGGCCCGCGGCCAGCACCGGACCGCCCGGGGCCAGGGCGCCGGCGATGGCGCTGAAGGCCGTCGAGCCGGTGAGGCCGTAGAGGAGCGAGATGCCGAAGAGCATGACGCCGGAGGCGACACCGCCAAAGATCACATACTTGAGCGCCGCTTCATGCGAGAAGAGATTGGCGCGCTTGAATCCGGTCAGGATATAGGAGGCATAGCTGACCATCTCCATGGCGAGATAGGCCATCAGCAGGTTGCGCGCGGCGGCCATCAGGGTGATGCCGGTGCAGATGGTGAGCAACAGGGCGGCGAACTCAGGAAAGCGGCGGTGCGCGAGCTCAGCCGATTGTGTGGCGAGGATCAGCACCAGGGCGGTGGCGATCATCGCCAGCCAGAGGAAGAAGCGGCTGAAGGCGTCGAATTGCAGCAGATCACTGATCGCGCCATCTCCGGGGAAGAGCAGGTCCAGAAGGGCGGCCGCGGCCAGAAAGAGGAGGGCCACGAAGAGGCTGCGGCGGCGCGGATCGGCCGATTGGCCCATGCCGGCCAGGAGCACGGCGATCACCCCGGCGGCAAGCGCGAGCAGCGGATAGAGCAGGGAAAGTTGTGCCAAAGCCATGCGCTTTTCCTCCCTCAACCTTTGAACACGGCAAGAAGGGTCATCAGGGTCTTGTTGACCAGGTTCAGCGCCGGACCGGGGAAGATGCCGATGATCACGATCAGGGCTGCCAGGGGGTAGAGGGTGATGCGTTCGCGCCAGGTCAGGTCGGGCAGGCCCGCGTATTTTTCATTGAGCTTGCCGAGGAACATCCGCTGCATTGCCCAGAGGTAATAGGCAGCGGTGATGATCACAGCCAGGGCGGAGAAGATGGTGAGGAGGCGATAGGTCGGGAAGGCGCCGACAAAGACGAGAAATTCGCTGATGAAACCGCACAAGGCCGGCAAGCCGAGGGAGGCCATGAAGGCCAGTCCGGTGAGGCCGGTATATTCGGGCATCTGGTAGGCCAGGCCGCCAAAGCCCTCGATCTCGCGGTGGTGGGCGCGGTCATAGATCACGCCGGCAATAAGGAAGAGCATCGGGCTGATGAGTCCGTGGGTGAACATCTGAAAGACGCCGCCGACGATCCCCTGTGCGGTAAAGGCCGAAATGCCGAGCAGGACAAAGCCCATATGGCTGACCGAGGAGTAGGCGATCATTTTCTTAAGATCCTTTTGCGCCAGGCAGACAAAGGCGCCATAGACGATACTGATCGCGCCGAAAAGTGCCATCCCGGGAGCGGCCCATTGGGTGGCTTCGGGGAGGATGCCGAAATTGAAGCGCAGGATGCCATAGCCGCCCATCTTGAGCAGAATGCCGGCGAGGATGACGGAGATCGGGGTGGGGGCCTCGACATGCGCGTCCGGCAACCAGGTGTGGAACGGCACCATCGGGATCTTGATGGCGAAGCCGATGAAGAGCAATATGAAAATGAGATGGCTGAACTGGATGCCGAGCAGCGGCGCCTTGGTGGCGAAATCGTTCTCGGTGATCAGTTTGACGATATTGAAGGTATGCAGGGTCGGGGTGCCGTCAACGAGGGTCGCCGGGCTCGAGTTGTAGTAGAGGGCGATGACGGCCAGCAGCATCAGCACCGAGCCGAACAAGGTATAGAGGAAGAACTTGATGGCCGCATATTCCTTGCGCGGACCGCCCCAGATACCGATGAGAAAGTACATCGGCAGGAGCATCACCTCCCAAAAGACGTAAAAGAGGAACATGTCGAGGCTGCAAAAGGTGCCGAGCATGCCGGTTTCGAGCAGAAGCAGCAGGGCGAAGTAGCCGCGGAGATATTTTTCGATACTCCAGGAGGCGATGGTGGCGATAAAGCTGATCAGCACGGTCAGAAAGATCAGCAGCACCGAAAGGCCATCGACACCGACGAAATACTCGATGCTGAAGGAACGGATCCAGACGAGGTGGTGCTGCATCTGCATGCCGGCGATGGAAGGATCAAATTGCAGCAGCATCTGGATGCCGAGCAGCAGGGCCAGGCCGCTAAAGATCGTGGCCGCCCAGCGGATGGCTTTTTTCTGCGCGGCCGGCAGCAGCAGGACGACGGGTATGCCGAGCAGAGGTAAAAAGATGATCCAGGTCAAGAGCGTGGATTCGGTCATAGCAAGGGCTCCATGGTTCAATGGTTTCGAAGACCTGAAAGCCGGATGGTGCCCGCCGCTCCGGGTGCAGGAGCGGCCGGGGCGATGGTGATCCGGTCCTAGAGAACGATATAAATCACCAGCACCGCCAGCAGGCCGGCGCCGAACAGCACGTAGAGATAGGTCTGGATACGGCCGGTCTGGGCTTTACGCAAGGCCTGGCCGCCGGCGCCGGTCCATTTGGCAATGCCGTTGACCGCACCGTCGATCACCACCTCGTCGTGGGCACCGCTGGCGAAGCCCAGCTTCTTGCCCACCCAGGCGACGCCGTTCACCAGTCCATCAATGACCGTGCTATCGAACCAGCCGCTGGCGCGCGACAGCCAGAGGGTGAAGCGGATGACGGTCGCCTGATAGAACTCGTCGATATAGTACTTGTTATAGATCACCCGGTGCAGGCGGGGCCAGTTGCGGATGAACTGCGCCGGTACTTTAGAGCGGGCATCCTGGTAGAGGCTCATGGCCAGGCCG
>Ga0116170_10000355_pt1 | contig 48581 bp, 42 predicted proteins | sample AD_JPNHW1_MetaG_FD_89797 | JGI IMG/M metagenome (GOLD analysis project Ga0116170, IMG submission 89797) | Active sludge microbial communities of municipal wastewater-treating anaerobic digesters from Japan - AD_JPNHW1_MetaG | ecosystem: Engineered > Bioreactor > Anaerobic > Digestate | place... | reverse complement strand
TGTTGACGAAGATGTACGGGATCTTGGTCTCGGGGAACGACTCGCGCGGCAGCGAAATGAAGCTCATGGCCGCGGCCATGAGCAGCATGACCGCCAGCACGAGGACCGTGACCGGATTCTTGACTGCGAACTTGGTCATGTGGAGGCTACTCCTTCACCCGGGACCCTTCCGACACGCGGAAGGCGCCCTGCACGATCAGCTTCTGTCCGGCCTTGAGGCCCGAGCGCACCAGCACGGAATCCCCCTGGGAGGAGCCCAGCTCGACCTCCACCAGGTTGACCCTGCCGTCGACCACCAATGCGGCCTTCACGCCACCCTCCTGGCGCAGGAGCGCGGCGGAGGGAACAACGATGGCGTCGGTGTACTGCTTGCGCAGGAGCCGCGCGCGGCCCACCACGCCGGGACGCAGCTTGCCGCCCGCGTTGGCGATGATCACCTTGGCACCGATGGTGCGGTTGCGGCTGTCGGCGGCCAGATCCACCGACGACACGTTGCCCTTGTACACCTTCTCGGGCTCGTCGAGCTGGAAGAATTCCACCGGCACGCCCACCTTGAGCTCGCGGGCTTCCGCTTCGGGGACCGTGAAATTGGCCTCCAGACGATCGTTGCGCACCAGGCGCAGCGTGGGAGTTCCGGCTCCCACGGACTGCCAGCGGTTGATCAGGCGGGAAGCCACGACGCCGGAGAACGGCGCCAGACAGCGGCTGTCATCCCACTGCTTCTTGGCTCCCAGCATCTGGGATTCGGCGGCCTTGCCCTGCGCCACCAGGCCGGCGTACTGCGCGGCGACCCCGTCCAGGGCGGCCTTGCCCAGCGAACCGGCCTCGACGTTGGCCTTGGTCCGGTCGACCTCGCCCTTCGCGGAGACCTGCGCCGCCTTGTTGGCGTCCACGGCGGACCTGGCCGCCTCGTACTGGACCTTGTAGCGTTCCGACTCGATGTCGCACAGTTGCTGGCCGGCTCCCACCGAACGCCCCACGTCGGCGACCGAATTCACCACGCCCATCGCGGTGGTCACCAGGACGGCGTCCTCGAATCCACGGAGGTCAGCGGAATAGCTGGCCATGTCGATCCAGGGCACACCCTTCAGCTGGGTGGTGACCACGGCCACGGAAGCGGTGTCGACACTGGTGACGACGGTCTTTTCCTCCTGCTTTTCCTTCCCCTTGCACCCGGCCAGGGCCAGGATACCGGCAGAAACCGTCAGAATGGTGGACTTGTTCATGGCACCTCCGAAAGGGAAATCAGATCTTGACCTTGGACGAGAGAAAGACGAGCCGCGGTCTTGGTCCTCTCCAAGCGCGCGGCCAAAAGGCCGAGTTCGGCAAGCCGCTGGTTCTCCTCGGCCTGCAGGAGGTCGGAGAGCTGGCCGGAGCCGTTGGCGAAGTTGCGGGCGAACCAGTCGCGCGCCTCGGAAGCCGCCGCGACCCCTTCGCGGGCGGCGGTCAGCGAGGAATCGGCCGACATGCGGTCGGTCACGGCGCGATCGACCTCCATTTCGATCATGCGGCGCAGGTCGCCCTCGCGCACCTGCATCTGGCGGACCGCGGCGCGGACCTCTCCGGACTTGGAGGACTGTTCGAAGCCGTCGAACACGTTCCACTGCAGACCCACGCCCACCGACCACTCGCGGTTGTCCCACTTGAACGCGTTCTTGGTGGAATTGCCCATGTCCTGATCGGCGGAAACGAATCCGAACTTGCCCACGGCGGCGATGTTGGGAAGGTTGTTGGCTCGGAGGATCTTGGCGTAGTCTTCCTGGAGCGAGATCCCTTCGCGCAGGACCTTCAGATCCTGGCGTCCGGCGAGGGTGGCCTTCAGAAGCTCCTCGCGGGTGGGAACCTTGCGGGCTTCCAACGCGGGCAGACCCGTGGTGTCCAGCTCAGTGGTGTCCTCGGGGGCGCGTCCCAGAAGCCGGTTCAACGCCTTGCGCGCCACCCGGGCGTCGCGTTCGCTGGACAGGAGTTCCGGCGTGAGGCGAAGCAGGGTGGATTTGGCCAGGAGCACCTGCGCCTTGGCGCCCGATCCCAGCTGGAAGTTGCGTTGCAGCTGTTCCACCACCGCCTTCTGCCGTTCCATGGAGCGACGGGTGGTTTCCAGCTTGGCCTTGGCCAGGATGCTGGCGGTGTACAGCTCCACCACATCCTTCTGGATGGAGATGCGCGCACCCTGCAAGCGCACACCGGTCAGGCGATCCTGGGTCTCCGCCATGTGCAGGGCTGTGCTCACCTTCCCGAAGGTGAACAGGGGCTGACTGACCTGCAGTCCGTAGCCCAGGCTCCAGTAGGGGTCGTCCGATGCCGGAGCCATCGCGGACTTGGCGGCGTTCAGCGGCTCCATGCTGTTGCCATGGGGAGCTCCGGCCGAATCCTCCAGCGCTCCCACACGATGGTCCAGGCTACCGATGGAGGCGCCATAGGCGCCCAGGGTGGAACCCAGTCCTTCCATCAGCTTGGCCGAGGTGTTCATCTGGTGTCCCAGACCCGCGTTCACATAGGCGCTGACCTTGGGGAAGGCCACGGCCCGGACCTCGCGGACCATGAGCTTCGCGCTGTCGGAAGAGGCGCGGAGGATCTCGGATTCGGGTCCCTTGCGCGTGGCCTCTTCCAGGGCACGGGACAGATCCAGCCGCTGGGCGGAAACCGCCATGGGTACGAACGAAAGCAATAATGCGACGGTTCTCATTCCGTCTCCCGTTGGTTTGGTGATGATTGGCTTGCAGACTTGGGGGTGGCCAGATCGAGCAGGTGATCGCGCATCGCACCCAGAATGGAACGGTCTGGAAGCTTCTGATGCATGATTTGGTGGGTGATGATACCATCCAGAGCGCAATGGATGAGCCAGCTCTGGAGTGTGGAAAGTCCGTCCTGGCTCATGCGGCCTTCCCAAGATTCCATCTTGTAGCAGAAATGCTCCTGGAGGGCCTGGTGGCACTGACCGCCGGTGGCCATCAATTGCACGGCGATGCCGCCGATGATCGAGAACTGGCTGGAGTCGTCGGAGTCCAGGAGCCGGAACATCGCGCGGATCAGGGCGCGATGGTGTCGCCCCGGCAGGTCCGGCTGGGGATCGCGTTCGTAGGCCTCCTTGACCCGCACTTCCATCGTCTGGTGCTGATAATCCAAAAGGGCGAGCATCAACTCGTCCTTGGAGCGGAAGTGGTAGAGAAGCCCACCCTTGCTCGTTCCCGCCTTTGCGCAGGTGGCATCCAAGGTCAGTGCGGATGCCCCTTGTTCCTGAACCAGAAGGCTTGCGGCCTCCAGGATCAGTTCCCGCGTCACGCTCGATCGTTTGCTGGTCGGCTCGTTCACAATGGGTAATATACCGTCTGGTCGGTACAAAAACAATACCGACCAGACGGTATAAACGGGATCTCTATATCTGGTTTTCTGAAAGATGTCCGGCTCCCTAGCTGGCCTGCAACAGGACACCGGCAATCTCCAAAACTGTTCCCTCGTCAACGACTGGCCGCCCGCAGATTCGCAGGGTACAATAGGAACTCCAGCGGACCTCTCGGGGTCTGCACTCCCCAGAAGGATCTGACCGGCCATGCAAGAACCCATCGAGACCCATCCCCCCAAGGCCTACGAGAACCTCGAGTTTCTCCACAGCCCCCAAGCCCGGGAGATCCGCATCCTGGCCGAATTCACCGAACCGCGGGTTCGGTTCCGGGCCCATGGCGTCCAGGGAACCATCGTGTTCTTCGGGTCGGCCCGCACCCCCCCGTTGGCGGAAGCCCAGGCAAACGTGCAACGCCTGGAAGCCCTGGGACCCAGCAAGGAACTGAAGAAGGCGCAAGCCCTGTTGAAGGTGGCCCCCTACTACGACATGGCCCGCGAATTGTCGCGTCGCCTGTCCGAATGGTCCACCCAGGGCAAGCACGGACTCATCATGTGCTCCGGCGGCGGCCCCGGCATCATGGGAGCCACCAACCAGGGAGCCTTCGACGCGGGCACCCCCAGCATCGGCCTCAACATCTCGCTTCCCTTCGAGCAGCACCCCAATCCCTGGATCACGCCGGAGCTGTCCCTGCAGTTCCACTACTTCTTCCTGCGCAAATACTGGTTCGTGCACACGGCGCGCGCCATCGTGGTGTTCCCCGGAGGATTCGGGACCATGGACGAGATGTTCGAGGTCCTGACCCTCACCCAGACCCGCAAGCTCGACAAGCCCCGTCCGGTGGTGGTGTTCGGCAAGGAGTTCTGGAGCCGGGTCCTGAACCTGGAGACCTTCGTGGAAACGGGCATGATCGACGAGGACGACCTGAAACTCTGGCACTGGTCGGACTCGGTGGACGAAGCGTTCTCCTACCTGACCGGCGAGTTGGAGGGCCTCCACCTGCGCCAGCCCAAGGTGGGCTACGACGACGGCGACTCCTCCACCCCTCCCGCGTCCTGATCTCGGAGGGCCGTACTCCCATGTCCACATTGCTGATCGGGCTGATCGTCCTTTTTGTGGGCATGGGCCTGAGCGGTCTGATGCTCCATCTGATCCTGAAGAAGCACAACAAGATCGCCACTTGGCAGAAGACCTCCGCCAGGGTGACGGGTTTCGACACCACGGAAAGCGACGGCTCCACCCTGTACGCGCCGATCGTGGAGTTCCTGGACCACCAGGGCCAATCCCGGACCCACCGCTCGGGAACCTACTCGTCCCCCCAGAAGCTGGACGCCGGGGATTCCGTGACGATCGCCTTCGATCCCCTTGCACCCGACCAGGCCACTCTCCTGAGCTTCTCGGAGATGTACCTGCCGCACACGGTGGGGCTCGGCTTCGGCGTGGTGGCCATGCTGGTCGGAGGCCTCATGGTCGTGACCGGCTGATCCTTACCGACTCCCTCGGACCGGACCCCCGCGGGAGTGGTCCTCACACCAGAGGCTGGAACTGGAGCCCCTGGCTCAACAACCCCTGGAGGACCACCTGCCATAGCCCGGCGGTGTGGTCGTGGTCGTGCATGATCACCACCTCGCGTCCCGGCTTGGCCAGTCCGCACCCGGCCATCGGGTCGTCGCGATCCATCCGCTCCAGCACCTTGGTCAGTTTCCGTCCCGCCTCGGCATCCACCGGCGAGGGAAGGGTCCAGTCCTCGGTGTCGTAGGTCCAGAACATGCTCACATCGTTTTCCGCGACGTGGCGCAGGTAGGGTTCGCTCTCCACACCGTCGATGCGGGGCAGCACGAAGCCACGCGAACGCAGCAGCTCCTGGAGGGCTTCGTGGTGCTCGGGACTGCCGATCCGATCCTCGTAGGGGAACCGGAACAGCTTGACCTTGCGGGGAACGCCCGCCTTGCGATGCAGGGAATCCAGCAGCGCGTCGGTCCGGTCGATCTGGTCGCGGGCCTGTTCCAAGGTCAATGTGGAAAACCGCGGGTGGTCCCAGGAGTGGTTGCCCAGGATCTGCCCCGCGTGCAAGGCCTGGATGGCGGCCTGGGGACGCTCGGAAAGATGGTCCCCACGGCAGAACCAGACAGCCTGGATGCCGCGCTTGGCCAACTCCAGCACCCGCTCTTCCATGTAGGCAGAAGCGGAATCATCGATCGTGAGATGGGCCGGCTTGGGCAAAGGGATCCTCCTGGCATTCGGAAACGTTCCTGTCCGATACGTTGGGGTGGGTCGCAAGAAGATAAAGGAGCGTTCACGGGAGATTCGGGCATACGGCGTAGAACAGTTTTTTTGGGGGTAGGGCCCCGGGCGGGGGGGGCAGGCTGCGTGAAGGGAGGCCAGGGGTGGAGTGTGATCCAGATCACAGATTTTTCACGGGCGATGGGACATCTTGATGGCAGACAGAGCGGAGAATGCCCAGCACGGCATCCTTCGCACCCCTCCAGGGACATGACCGACCGCACCTTGCATGCGGATCGCCCGAAAAGGCTGTTGCCACCTGAACAAGGAGAATCGTCGTGCTGATCCCTCTCGCCTTGGCCCCCGTCCTCATCGCTAACCGCGAACGCATCTTCAACCTGGTCTCCGCCAAGGGCCTGTCCAATTGGGACCGGCAGCAGGAAGTCCTGGCCAAGCGCCCGATCCTCCCCTCCTTGGAATCCATCCAGAAAGGCTACCCCAAGCAGGAGTCGATCGACTACAGGGAGGAACGAGAGGGAGATCTCGTTGCGCACTTGATTCTTGAGTGCGGGGACAATGCATCCTCGACGGATCCTGGTTCCTGGGGAACCACATCAGCACAAGGAAATTCGGTGTCCCCTCCACAATTCGAAGCAAAGGCAGAGCCATTCCAGATCAGGGTTGAGAACACCTCACGAACCCTCGGGAAGATTGTCGCTTTCAAGCTCAAAATGGCCCTGAACATCCATTGCATTCCGTATTCGGATCCACGATGGTCCACATGGGATGATTGGATGGATGCACGTGTCGGTCGAGGCAAGCTCTCGTTGCCCGAACGGGTGTACTGGAGCTACATGCACGAAATGGACCACTTCCAGGTCTACCATGAATTTTGGCGATTCATTGTTGGTCGCATTTTCTTGATGATCAACGCAGTCTATCCATCGGTTGCGCATGCCGAAGCAGAGATCGAGAACTTCAGAAAGAATCTCACGTTCAACTTCTTCAAGTCACGGAAGAAAAGTTTGGTTTTCGATCAAGTCGCGAGAGGACTGCCGCAAGCAGGCGGGCGATTCGGGGATTTCGAGTTCACAAAGAGCGAAACCTTTTTCTGGCAGAACCAGGATGAATGGACCTCGGAGGCGCTCACGAAGAACGACAAGGATTACCAATCAAAAATGCAGAAATTACCGCAGATCGATGCCCTCGCACCATGGCTTTGCGAGCAAATGAAGAAGCCCGGAGGTCTTGCTGAACTGAAAGCCATTGTCGAATCAAGGAAGACAGACCGGCCAGGAGTCTGGAAGTGAGCGCTTTCCCGCGCATGTCCGCATTCTGGATGGCATCGATCTGCTTCGCCTTGGCCATTTCCTGCGACAAGAAGGAACAACCCGCAAAGCGATGCATGGACTACCAGACATTGTCCATGCATCGCGCCACAAGCAGGACCGCCACCACCGCGAGTGGACTCGATCCCGGCGAGATTCCGGACAACTCCTCCTGGACGATCAAGCAGATGCGAATGTTCCTGGGAGTCGAAGGCCACCGGAAGCAGGATTTCGATCCGGAATCCTTGTGCACGAAAGTCGATGAACGGATTCGGGGCACGCATGGATGCTACTCCAGGCAGTTCGCCCGTCAGGACATGGCCTGCACCGAACGCCTTTCCGAAGTCGGACACCCGACTCAGGCGATGCGTCATCTTGCTCGCGTTGACTCCGTTTCGGAAAACGATCCATCATTCGCGAGGGATTCCTTCGGCTCGGAATGGGAACGGGTGCGACGCGATCTCGATCGGTCAATTCTTGCCTACGATCTGGGGAACTGTCCTGAAACCATGGAGAAACTTCTTTCTTCCGAGGACTATCGCCTGCCCATCCTCTATCTCTGCCTCCGCGAGGCACATTCCCCGATTGAAATCCTCGAGGAGCTTGATCTATCCGTGGAGCGCATGGAGATCGGAACCTTCCAGGATGCCCCGACACCCATCCAGAAGTCGCTTCGGTCCTACGGCGTATCCCCGGGCCCCCAGAAGTACGGATGGACCAAGGTATTCGGGATGTACCACCTGCTTTCACTTCCCCACGAAACGGATTCCCAGATCACCCGCGTGGAGTTCCTCGAGCGTTACAAGTCCGACGGACTGTACGCCGAGATGTACTGCCTCCCCAATCGACGGGATTCACTGGAGTTGGTGCGGCATGGATCGGGACACTGACGCGATGGACCCCGGGATCCTGAACGTCGGGTTGGCCCTGGCGATGGAGTGGGGCGAAGAGTGGCTCCAGCCCATCCAATTCCGCTTGGCCACTGCATACCCGCATCTTTCCAAGGCGGAATTGGACGCCTACGACACGGCCTGCCGGCAGGCGATGTCCCAAGGCCACCGCGAAGTGGTCCACACCCTTTCCGCTTCCCACGGCGACCACACCAAGCACCACGAGCTCTTCCGCCAAGCCATACTGACCCGGCACCCCTGGATCCACCCAAGGAACCTGAACCACCTCTTCTCGCAGGGCTGCTACTACGCGATGAAGTGAGTTGTCTCCCCGCGATCAGGCATTCTTGTCGGCCCGGAGGGCCTCGTAGAGATCCGCTGGCCCCAGCAGGATGTGCTTGAGGCCCTCGCGCGGTCGTTTCTGGAAGCGTCGTTCTCCTCGTACAGCCAGCCGGAAGCGGGGATATGCCGTCTTGTTTCGTCTTCGAAGTGGATCTCGCGGTGCAGGGAGGTCATGGGTGGATTCCTTCTCGAATCAGTTCGGCAGCTCCAGGGCTCGGATGCGTTCCGCAAGCCTCAGGAAGGAGGGCAGTCGGTAACTGGGAAGCCAACCCTCCGCGTGATCCGCAATCTGGGCGGCAACTTGCGTGATCCGCTCCTGGATGTGACGTTCGAATTGTTCCAGGCTACGCCCTTTGCTTCCGTTCGCGGTAACCAGAGCGTTTTGCAAGACGGCCTTGGCGTCCACACTTTCGATCCTGGACGGATCGGGAATCCCGAGCGGAGCCGTACCCCGCGGATTCCACGCGGTTGCTCGGATCGCTCTCTCGTCGAGCAGAAGCCAAGCCTCGCTCATCCGCACCGGCACCACGGCAACATGGACAGGACAGCAAGCGACCGATCCGATCGCCACTTCGATCTCCTCGTCCCTCCGAGACGGATCTTGTCGTTCCGCATCGCGATGCACGAACAAGATATCCACTTCGCACCTTTCCATCCCTTTGCGGATCTTGTCCGCGAGCGTCCTGGGAGGCCTCGGCATCCTCCCAAACTCGGGACAGTTGACGACGATCTCACGCTTCAACTCATGGCGCACGAGCCATTCGAGGAGCGGCTTTAGCATGGCCAGGTCGGAAGAGCCATCCGCCACGAGTGTGCCTGTCAGGAGCCTCATCCAGCCGGTTCCTCGGCGGCCATGAAGAGTCCCAACCCTTCGAGAATGTCCTCGCGCTGACCCACGAGCATTTCTTCTTTTGGCATTTTCCGCAGGTCGGGCTGCATGGTTCCCAGGTAGCTGAGGATCTCGCCCTTCGGAATCACGGCTGCTCCGGCACGAGCTCGCCATGTGTATTCCAAGGATCGGTAGGAAGCGCACGGCACCCAGGCGCCATCTTCCATTTCCACCTTCCATGGCAGGACCATGACAAGAGAGTCCTCGGGGATTCGATCCACGACGAGGGGACTGTGGGTGCTGAGGATGACTTGCCGCAGCGGATTATCCTTGCCGAGCGGATACTTGGGATCGAGGGCAATGCTTCGCAGCAGGTCCAGAATCGCCGGTATGCGCAGCGGATGGATGCCGTTTTCCGGTTCTTCCATGCAGACGAGCCCAGACCAGGCTGGATCCCGCTCCAGCACGGCCAAAGCAAGGAAGCGCAGGGTCCCGTCCGACAGTTCCCTGGCGCGGTATCGGATCCCGTCCGTGCCGGAGGCGACGACCGTATATGTCCGCCGGACTTCGTCCTCGTCGACCCCGATCATTTTCACTTCGCCGATCAGTCCGAAGAGCCTGCTGCTCAGCCTCGCGGCGACAGCGCCCGATTCCAGCTCTTCCCTGCTGTTCAAAATACGCTGAGCGGTCGCCGCCAAGTGGCTCCCATCGCGCCCCAGGCTGCTCGGCTCATTCCATTCGCTCGGCTGCCTAAGTTTGGAGGGTTCGAGCTGCAGGATGCGCCACGACTGCAGCTCCCGCTTTGCCGCCATCACGGTCGGATACTCCTTGGTATTCACCGAGGACAATGCCGTTCGTGGCGTCGGGGACGAGCCGCGAGCCAAAGTGCGCCCTTGATGGCCGCTGTCCTCATGAAGCTTGAAGAAGACCGCTCCCTCTCGTTCCTCCGTGGAGATGTAGGCGCTGCTGCGGGACTTTTCCGTGAAGGTCGATGTCAGCCAGGTCTTGCAGGTACGGGCCCAAGGAAGGCGCTCCCCCGCATCCGACTTGTTCAGATGAGTCAGACTTTCCTTCGTGATGAGCAACCTGGGAACCTTCTCGCTCGGCTCGGTCTGGTGCTGCACGGAGAGCTCGTAGCGCAGATGCCTGCTCGTCGGCCGAACCACTTGGTCGTAGTCGTCCATCACCTGGTCTGGAACGATCATCTCGACCAGAAATGACATTTCCTTGGAGGGGCCGTGTGCCGTGCGCGTAAAGATGTCTGTCGCGAAGGCGCCACCAGCATCACCTCGAACCCCGCTAGCGGCGGCGATCAAGGAGACGTCGGCCAAGGCGCTCAGGAACTGGATGGCATCGAAGATGTTCGACTTGCCTACGCCGTTGGGACCGGCAATACAGGTGAACGGGCCGAAGGAGACATCGACTCCGACCAGATTCTTGAAGCCATCGATTTTCAGTCGTGTGATCACGTCGTTTCCTTCCGCATGTCGGGGCCAATCTCAAAGGTACCCGAACCGAGGCTGGTCTCAGTCATTCCTTCCATCCAATCCGGCAGGTACGCGTGGCGGATGCCGCCGCGTCGGGGGGCGGTGCGGTCCATGGACAGGACGGTCTTGGGGTAGTTGTCGCGGATCTGCTCCAGCGAGCCGTATTCGCGTTCCAGGGTGGATTCGTCCGTCATCAGGTAGGCCACCTGGAAGTAGGCGAGGTCGCCCCGACGTTCGGCCACGAAGTCCACCTCGCGATCACCCATCTTGCCCACGTGCACGGTGCAGCCGCGCCGCCGCAGTTCCAGGCACACGGCGTTCTCCAGCATCCCCGACACCGCCGAGGGCTGGAACCCCCGCCGCGCCGTGCGCAACCCCAGGTCGCCCGCGAAGTACTTCTCGTTGCGTTCCATGAGCTTCTTACCCTTGAGGTCGTAGCGACGCACCTTCAGGATCGCGAAGGCCGATTCCAAGGCTCTGATGTATTCCTGGACCGTTTCCTGAGAAGCGGTGGCACGCTGGTTCTTGAGACAGTCGGCGATGGACTTGGCTGTCGAAAATTGTCCGAGGTTGTCCAGCAGGAAGGTGTAGACGTCCTCCAGGAGCCGCACGTTGCGGATCTGGAAGCGCGAGACCACGTCGCGCAGCACCACGGTGTTCTGGATGGCGTCCAGGTACTGCCGCCAAGGCTGCTCGGCAAACCCGATCTGGTGGATGCCCGGGAACGAACCCCAACGCAGGTAGTGCCAGAAGCGTTCCTCGCGTTCTTCTGGCAACGCCGTTCCATAGACGCGGGCGAACTCCAGGTACTCGGGAAACGACAACCCCTGGACGGGGATCTCGATGTGCCGTCCCACCAGATGGGTGGCATGGTCGGAGCTGAGCATGTGGGCGTTGGATCCGGTGGCGTACACGTCCCAGCCCTTCTTCAAGAGGGCCGCCACGCCCTTCTGCCAGGCGGGAATCTCCTGGGCCTCGTCCAGAAAGAGGATGCCCGGCCCCTCCACCTGCTTCTGGCAGTGCTGATACAGAGCCTTGTCGGAATCCAGGAAGGGGAAATCCAGGGTCTCCATGTCGATCCAGACCATGCGCTCGGCGTTGCCCGACCGCGCCTCCAGACGCTCCCGCAAGAGCGCCAGCAGCCCACTCTTGCCCACGCGCCGCAACCCTGTGAAGACCTTCGCCAGGGGCTTCCCCACGAACGGCTCGACAGCTTCCAGGTAACGGGCGCGTTTGATCATAGATCGAATATAATCGATCTAATTCGCGACATCCAAGAACAGATCGAGCATGATCGATCAGAGGCATTTGAGAATGATTGGCATTGTACAGGCACCCTGGCGAGGACGCCGATCCGATCGCCCTGATGTCGATCGGCTACGGCCTCGAGCAATCCAGCCAGATATGCTGGCCCTCCTACGAGCAGCGGAAGGAATCGGCTCGGCTTCGCCCTTAGGTATCCCCAAATCCGGGGTGTGGCCCTCAACGCGCCAGGGTGTTCCCCTTCAGGACCTGGAAGACCTTGCCATCGAGGCTGCGGATCTCCACCAGGAAGGTCCCGCGGTGACCTGCCGGACCCAGCGCATGGACACCGGACTCGAAGTTCTGGATGGCCCCCAGACGACGCCCGGAAAGATCGCGGAGGACCACCATGGCGCTCCAGGGAAGTTCCAATCGATCGCCGATCAGGCCAACGGAGAGAGGCTTGCCCGTTTCCGTCAGGAGGGGCCTGCGGGAGGACAGTCCCAACAGATCGGAGACGTGGATGGGCCAGCGGTTCTTGGCCAGCCACACGGAGTCGCCGCTCATCCGCCACGCCGAGCCACGCAATCCGCAGAAGACCGGGGTCAGGGCGCGATCGATGGACGTCGCGCTCGTCGAATCGGGAACCACCAGCCACGAATCCTTGATGGCATCCGTGTCGTTGACGGGTTGGGTGCAGAGGACCCTGGGGTTTCCGGTCAGGCGCAGGGATTTTCCGAATTTCACCAGGGTGTCGCCCACCACGCGCTCGTCCAGGTCCTCCAGGATCTTGAGGTTGGGATTGGCCGTGCGATGGTACATGTACTCGGCAGGGCCTTCTGAATACTCGAAGGCCGAGGGAATGGCGGGCTTGGTGGCCGCGGGGTAGGCCAGCGGAGCGATGTCGAACCGCGCGACGCGGCGAGTGACCCAGTTGGCGACATTGCCCGCCAGAGGCACGCTCAGGTCCCGCAATTCCTCCGCGCCGGTGGTGGACGTCCACCCCGTCCAGACTCCCTGAGGGGTCGATGCCGATGGCCGAAACGCCAAGGCCAGCCCCGAGGTCCGGATGCGATCCCTCACCTTGGCGACCAGGGTGGCGGAATCCTCGTCCACGCAGGCCACGGCGCAGAACAGGAACCGGGTTTCGAAATTGTGGACCATCCGCGGGGGTGGAGCGATCTGGCAACGTCCGTTCTGGCAGGTCCAGATGCTGTCCACGAAGAGACCCGCTCTGGCACGAGGAGGATTGTCGATCGCTGGAGGGAAGGGAAGGGCCCGGAGAAACTGCATGCGTCGCGCATTGGGGTAGAGGGTATCCCGCCCTCTTTCGGCCCAGCGCCAATGGACCTCCAGGTTGGCGCGCCAGGAACCGTATGTGGAATCGTACGACGACACCGACACGGAATCGATCCGCACCCCTACCGCGCTCAATCCCGAAAATTCCGCCTGGAGCCAGTCGACGGTCGCCGTGTGGATCACGACGAACTCCACCTTGGGCGGCATGACTGGCACGGGCATGATCCGATTCTGGGTACCGGTATCCACATCCGATGCCCCCGCGACGGCGGACACCAGGGAAAGGAAAGCGGCCAATGCAGGGAATGTTCGCATGACAAACCTCGAACGATAGGAGGGGGACGGAACGCCCCGGCGACGGGATTCCACTTCCCAAACGATAATGGTCCGGCGAAATGCCCGGGGGAAGAAAGTTTCCCCCGGATCCGATCCCGTACTCATGAGGAGTCAGATGAATCCACTGGACTCAAGGATCAACGGGCCAGGACGTTCCCCTTCAGAACCTGGACAACCTTACCATCATGGCTGCGGATCTCCACCAAGAACGCCCCGCGATGACCGGCAGGATGCAACGCATGGACGCCGGATTCGAAGCCTTCGACGGTCCCCAGGCGACGCCCGGACAGATCGCGAATCGACACCGTGGCGCTCCAGGGAAGCTCCAATCGATTGCCGATCAGGCTCGCCTGTTCGCCCTGGACCTGGAACCCACGCTCGAGGGATCCACTGAGGGACAGCAGGTCGGACACCAGCACCGGCCACTTGCCGTTGCCCAGCCAGACCGTGTCGCCGCTCATGCGCCAGGCGAAGCTCCTGGCCTGGCAGTAGCCCGGGGTCATCGCCGCATCGATCGCCTCGGCGCTGCCGGTGCTGTCTGGGGCCACGAACCAGGAGTGGAGACCCACCAGGGAGTCGTTGATCCGGACCCCGCAACGAATCTTGTTGCTTCCCTCGAGAAGCATGGATTTGCCGATTTTCACCAGCGTGTCGTTGATCACCCGCAGATCCTGATTCTCCACAACGGTGAGGTTGGGGCTCGAAGTGCGGTCGTACATGTAGGAAGCCGGACCCGTGCGGTAATCGAGACTCCGGGGAATGGTCGGCTTGGCCGATGCCGTGTAGGCGACGGGCGAGACGGAGAACTTGAAGAAATCCTCGGTGATCCAGTTGGCGGCGTTTCCAGGCAGGCTCACGCACAGGCTGGGAATGTCCTCGGATCCGGTGGTCTGCCGCCAAAGGGAGTGCATCGGCTTGATGGATTCCTGCAGAGGATGGAGCACGATGGCCACGCCAGTCTGACGAACCCGTTCCCGGATGCTCGCCACGAGTTGCGCCGAATCGTACAGGACACAGGCGGGCATGCATTCCATCCGCGAGGGACTGTAGTTGTTGACCACCTTGGGATTCGGAGCGATCACGCATCGGCCTCCCTGGCAGGTCCAGATCGTATCCACGCGGAGGGTGGAACGGAAGACGGCCGTGCCCAACTTGGAGGAACCGAAACCGGGGAGCCGATCCAGAAACTGCATGCGCCTGGACTTGGGAATCACGGAATCGCGACCCGCCTCGGCCCAGCGCCAATGCACCTCGAGGTTGGCCCGGACGATCCCCGACTCGTCCGAAAGCGGATGGAGCGAAATCGAATCGACGCGCACTCCCGCGCTCGTAGGCAGGGAGAAGAACTCCGACTGGAGGAAATCCGCATCCGGCGCGTTGATCACGGCGAACTCCACCTTGGGCAGCAGCACCGGCCTGACGATAAGCGGATCGCCCTGTGGAGGCGGAGCAACGGTTGAAGTCGGGTCGTTGGTTTGCTGGGCATGGACGGAAACAGACGGGACGAGGATCGCGCCCAGAAGCGCGAGAAGGGGGAACCTGTGCATGCGAGACCTCCGGATGGATTGGATGGCTGGTGCGCAGAGAGGCACCGGGAATTCGTCGTTGGAAACGATACCTCCGGTCCCCACCCCCTGCCACCGCACTGGCGGACCTGCGACGACATCTCGTACTCCCCGCGAGTCCAGGGCTCGACGGGCACCCGATCTCAGCGCGACAGGGCATTTCCCTTCAGAACCTGGGCCGCGCCCTCGCGACCGCGGATTTCCACCAGAAACGCTCCGCGATGACCGGCCAGGTCCAGATCATGGACGCCGGCTGGGAAAGAATCCGCAGTCCCCAACCGACGACCGCCAAGATCCCGGATCGTGACCGTGGCATTCCAAGGCAGGACCAATCGATTTCCCACCAGACTTGCTTGGTGGGAAACGTCCAGCGCCTCGCGCCCGACGGCTCCGCCGAGGGGCACCAGCTCGCTCACCGGCACCGGCCATTTGTCCCTGCCCAACCACACGGTGTCGCCGTTCATCCGCCAAGCGGATTTCCTGGTCTGACAGAAGGAAGGGTACATCGCCTCCTCGATCGCCTCGACGCTGGCCGTGCTGTCGGGAACCACGAACCAGGAATGGAGTCCCACCAGGGAATCGTCGACCCGCGCGCCGCAGAAGGCCTTTTCGCTTCCGTGCAGGAGCAGGGATTTGCCGATCTTCACCAGGGTGCCGTCCACCACCCGCAGATCCTCGTCCTCCAGGATCTTCGAATTGGGATCGGCGGTCCGGTCGTACATGTAGGAAGCGGGTCCCGTGCGGTAATCGAAGCTGGGAGGGATGTTCGGCTTGACGGTGGCGCCTGCGACGATGGGCGAAACGCCCATCCGCACGATGTCCTCGGCGATCCAGTTGGCGGCGTTGCCGGGCAACCCGGCGCAGAGGGTGGGAATTTCCTCGGCTCCCGTGGTTTTCCGCCAGGGAGACCGCATCGGCTTGAAGGATGCCTGTTGCGGATGGACCACCAGCGCCACGCCCGATGTCCGGATCGAAGCCCGGATTCTCTCCACGAGCATCGCGGAATCGTCGGCGGGACAGCTCGCGATGCAGCCCATTTGCCTGACCGTGAGATTCTCGACCACCTTCGGGATCCGGGCCAATCCGCACTGGCCCAGGTGGCAATCCTTGATGGAATCCGGCTGGATGGGCTGACGGGATCCGACCAGATCGAGGCCGTCGACCGCGGGCGGAGTCAGGAGGCTCAGGATCTGGAGGCGCAGGACTTCCTTGGTGATCGAATCCCTTCCGGATTCCACCCAGCGCCAGTGGACTTCCAGACCGCCCCGGATGATGCCCTGCTCCAGGCGGGGATTGCGGAACACCAGGGAATCGATGCGCATGCCCGTTCCGGTGGGAAATCCAATGAATTCCGATTGGAGGTAGTCTGCGTCCGGCGCGTTGATCACCGCGAACCGGGGCACGGGAGGGGGAAGCCCCTTGGCGGAACGCAGGATCCGGGATCCGTCGGAAGACAGGAACTGTGCGGAAGCCAGCGGGGCGAGACACGCGACGACCACGGCAAGGATTCTCATCATGGCGGACCTCGGAACGATGTGGGCTGCGAAGCTTCCTCGGGGCCGGCGGGGTCGCCAGCCTCGCAAAGAGTACCAAGTTCCTTGAGGGGTCAGCGGCCCTTCGATCCCGAAAGTCGTCTCGTCGGATCGCCGCGCGGCGGCACGAACCGCCCCACCGCTTCCTTCTGGGCGCGGCGCTTGAGGGTGTCGCGCTCCACGAACACCTTGGAACCGGTGAAGGGATCGATCCCGGTGGCGTACATCACCGTGCTCCACGTGCCCGGAGTGGGAGTGAAGATCTGCACCTGCTCCGGCGTCAGGCCGAACTTCCCGCGCGCGAAGTCGCCCATCGCGACCATGTCCTCGCGGCTGCAGCCGGGGTGCGCGGCGATCACGTAGTAGGTCAGGAACTGCTTCTTCCCCGCCTTGGCGGAAGCCTTCTCGAAGCGTTCCTTGAAATCCAGGATGGTGTCCAGACCGGGCTTGCCCATCAGGGCGAGGATGCGCTCGTCGAAATGCTCCGGGGCCACCTTGAGCTGGCCGGACACATGGTGGGCGGCGATCTCCTCCAGGTAGGCCTGGCCGTGGCGGGCGTCGTCCATCAGAAGGTCCGTGCGGATCCCCGAGGCCACGAACACCTTGCGGACCCCGGGAAGCGCTCGCAGCCGGCGCAGAAGCTTCAGGTGCGGCTGGTGGGTCACGGGCAGGACCTTGCAGGTGGTGGGACACACGCAGCGCTTGTGCTCGCAGGCGCCCTTGGCCAGCTTCTTGGCGCACTCGTAGCCGTACATGTTGGCGGTGGGTCCGCCGGCGTCGGCGAGGATCCCCTTGAACTTGGGGTGCTCTCGCATGCGCTCCACCTCGCGGACCACGCTCTCTTCCGATCGGCTCTGGATGGTGCGCCCCTGGTGCACGGCGATCGCGCAGAAATTGCACTCGCCGTAGCAGCCTCGATGCGTCATCACGGAGAACCTCACGGTCTCCCAGGCCTTCACCGGACCCCGGCGGGCCTCCGACGGATGGGTTTCCAGCTCCCAGCGCAGATCGGAGAAGCGATCCATCTCATCGGTGGACAGGTTGTGCACGGGAGGATTCTGCACCAGCCACCGATCGCCGTGGCGCTGGGCGATGCGCTTTCCGGTGACGGGGTCGCAATGGCGGTAGAACTGCCGGAACATCTCCACGTAGCGGGAGCGGTCGGCGAGGACCTCGTCGAAGGAGACGATCTCGTCGGCGTCCTGGGGCTTTTCCTTGGCCAGGTGGCAGGTGCCGCGCAGATCCAGGAGGCCTTCCCCGGCGGAGAGCCTGCGGGCGATCTCAAGGACGGTCCACTCGCCCATCCCGTAGGCCAACAGGTCGGCCTTGGCGTCCAGAAGGAGACTGCGACGGATCTTGTCGTCCCACCAGTCGTAGTGGGCCACCCTACGCAAGGACGCCTCGATCCCCCCCAGCACGATGGGGCGGGTTCCCTTGAAAGCCCGCCGCACGAGACCGGTGTAGGCGATGCTCGCGCGATCGGGACGGCGGTCGTTGACACCGCCCGCGGTGAAGTCGTCCTGGTGGCGACGCTTCCCGGAGGATGTGTAGTTGGCCACCATCGAATCCACGCAGCCGGCCGAGATCCCCCAGAACAGACGCGGCTCGCCAAGGCGGGCGATGTCCTCCACCGTGTCGGTGCGGGGCTGGGAGACGATCCCCACCCGCCACCCCGCGCCAACCAGCACCTTGCCCACCACCGCCGCCCCGTGGTAGGGACTGTCGATGTAGGTGTCGCCGGTCACCAGGACCATGTCCAGTTCCGTCCAGCCCAACGCGTCCATTTCTTCCCGGGTCGCCGGAAGGAACATGCATCTCCTTTTTTGAGACAATTTATCAAATAATCCGCGATCCCCTCCTTCCGCGGATTGATTCCATGTCGCTACATTGGCGGGCAACTCATGGATGGAGATTCTTCCGCAGGCATCGCCCGGTTCCTTTGGCTCAACGCGCGGTTTCCCGTCGCGATCGTCGCCTGCTTCTGCCTGGTGATCCTGTTGGTGCACCGGTACAGACGCATCGTCTCGCCATCGCGCATGCAGGTGAAGGGGGCCCTTTGGGAGGTCGGACGGAAGTCGGAATCCACCGGACTCCCTCCGGAGATGGCGCGACTGGTCCCTCCCGGATACTTCGTGCAGGGCATGTACCAGGGCGACCTGGATCTGAACGGGGTGGACGACTTCGCGATGGTCGTCGCCCGCGAAGACGAGGACAGCCTCGCCGAAACGACGGATCGCCCCGTGCATCGCGACCTTCTCCTGGTGCTCTCCCGTCCCGACGGGTCCTTCCATGTCGCCATCCGCCATCCGCGGGCGCTGTACTGCACCCGCTGCGGCGGCATCATGGGCGATCCCCTGGAGGAAATCTCCGTGGATTCCGGGCGGTTCACCATCCAGCAGTACGGCGGCGCCGCCTTGCGCTGGTCACGCACCACCCGGTTTTCCTTCGACCGCCACCGTGCGGACTGGTACCTGGATTTCGACAGCACCGAGAGCTTCCCCATCGCCCAACCCGACGACGCCTCGCGACACACCGCCACCCCGATCGAGTTCGGATCCGTGAAGCTGCGCGACTTCGACGTCTACAAGACCACCGGGATCTGAGTCCCCCGACCGGGCCTGCGGCTTCCCCTGTCGTCGCGATTGGGCATATATTGGAGTCCATGAACCTCAAAGCCGTCGCCCAAGCCTACGCCACCGCCGCCAAGCAGGCCAGCCGCGAGCTGGTCGCCTTCGACGCCGCCTCGCGCAGCCGCGCCATCCTGGCCATCGCCCAGGCCCTGGAATCGCGCACCGAGGAGATCGTGGCCCACAACGCCAAGGACCTGGAGCAGGGACGGGCCGACGGCCTGTCCAGCGCCATGCTGGACCGCCTCAAGCTGGATCCCAAACGCATCGCCGGGATGGCCCGCGACCTGCGCGAGATCGCCTCCCAGGCAGATCCGGTCGGCCGCGAGATCGTACGCGAAACGCGCCCCAGCGGACTGGACATCGCCAAGGTCACCGTGCCGCTGGGGGTGGTGTTCTTCATCTACGAGTCGCGCCCCAACGTCACCACCGACGCGGCCGCGCTGTGCCTGCGCTCCGGGAACGCGATCATCCTGCGCGGCGGCAAGGAAGCGATCCATTCCAACCGGCTGCTGGGCGCGATCCTCCAGGAGAGCATCGAAGCATCCGGGCTTCCCGCCAAGGCGGTCCAGCTGGTGACGGAAACCGACCGCGAACTGGTGGGCGAACTCCTGCAGCGCGACGGCGAACTGGACCTGGTGATCCCCCGGGGCGGCGAAGGCCTGATCCGCGCCGTCTCGGAGCAGTCGAAGATCCCCGTCCTCAAGCACTACAAGGGCGTCTGCCACGTGTACGTGCACCCCACCGCCGATCCCGACCTGGCCGTGGAGGTGGTCCACAATTCCAAGGTCCAGCGTCCCAGCGCGTGCAACGCCGCCGAGACGCTCCTCCTGGACCGTTCGCTGGATTCCGGCGTGGCCCGCCGCATCCTCCGGAAGCTCCTGGACGCGGGCGTGGAACTGCGCGGCGACGGCGCCTGCCGCACGCGACACTTCGATCTGCCCTGGACGGACGCGACGGAATCCGACTGGAACGAGGAACACCTCGCGCTGGTGATCTCGGTGGCCGAGGTGGACGGAGTGCAGGCGGCTCTGGACCACATCGCCTCGCACGGGTCCGCCCACACCGAGGCCATCCTGGCGCGCGACATGGACGCCGCCGAGCGCTTCGTGCAGGGGTGCGACTCCAGCTCGATCATGGTCAACACCTCCACCCGATTCGCCGACGGAAGCGAGTACGGGCTGGGTGCCGAGATCGGCATCTCCACCGACAAGCTCCACGCCCGCGGCCCCATGGGCGCCAGCGACCTGTGCACCTACAAGTGGGTGGTGCGCGGGCAGGGACAGGTGCGCGGATGAAACCCCTGGTCCTGTCCCCCGACCAGGCGCGCAAGGCCGCCGAGTCGGTGAAGTTCGACAACAACGGCCTGGCCCTGGCCATCGCCTGCGACCACGCCTCCGGCGAGATCCTGATGGTGGCCTGGATGAACCGCCAGACGCTGGAGCAGACCCTCTCCACAGGGCGCATGACCTACTGGTCGCGCTCGCGCGGCGAGGTCTGGGTGAAGGGACTCACATCGGGCCATCTCCAGGACGTGGTGGGCGTGGAGCTCGACTGCGACGGCGACGCGCTGCGCTTCCGGGTGGTCCAGCACGGCGGCGCGGCCTGCCACACGGGCCGGCGCAGCTGCTTCTTCCGCACCCTGTCCGACGGATCATGGAAGATCCTCTCCGAAGCCCCCTCCCCGGACTGACGGAATCCGTCCACAGGTCGCTGGAGGAGATCCCGCCAGCATGGCGCGGATGCCCGCTGGCCCTGTGTCTTTCCGGAGGAGCCGATTCCAGCGCCTTGGCCCTGTTGCTGGTCCGCCGGGAATTCCGGGAACGCCTCCCTACCGGGATGGAAGCCCTCCACGTGCGCCACCACCTGCGCGGGGCGCAATCGCAGGGCGACGCGGATTCCGTCCACGAACTGTGCGGGAGGCTCGGACTCCCGCTGCGGATCCTGGACGCCCCGGTGGCGTCCGGCCCGGGACTGGAGGCGCGATGCCGCCAGGCGCGCTACCATGCCTTGCGGCAGGCGGCGCCGCGGACCATCCTGGCCACCGCCCACCACCGCGACGACCAGGCCGAGACCGTGCTGCTGCGACTCCTGCGCGGCGCCCACGCGCGGGGACTCGCGGGAATCCACCCCTGGCGGGACGACGGCGTGTGGCGACCGCTGCTCGGGGCGGATCGGGCGGATCTGGAGTCCATCTGCCGAAGCGAAGGATGGCGGCCACGGTTCGACGCGTCCAACGGCGACCGACGTTTCTTCCGCAACGAGATCCGCCTGGACCTGCTCCCGCGATGGGAACGGGAATCGCCGGGGATCGCACACGCGCTGGCCGACCTGGCGGATGCCACCCACCGGTTGGCCCCGCATCTGGAACGCGCCCTGGACCGGCTGGCCGACCGGGTGGGCCTGGCGATCGATCCGCGGGGATTCGCGCTCTGCCTGGAAGGACTCGACGATCCTTGTGTGGATCCCGAACTCGCCCTGCTCCTGGAACGGACCTGGAACCGGGTCGGCCGCCGCCCCTGGGCCGGACAGCAATTGTCGCGATTGCTAGCCGACGCCTCGCGTCCAGGAGCGGGCAGACGCAAGGGAGGCCAGGGCGAGACCGCCATCTGGGGCGGAAGGCGGCTGCGCGTGGAAGCCGAAGCCGTCCCGATGGGGAACTAGCCCTCGCGCAGCTTCCGGTAGAGGGTCTTGGGGTCGATTCCGAGGATCTCGCAGGCGCGCGAGCGGTGTCCGCCCGTCCGGGAAAGGACCTTCTCCACGTAGCGCCGCTCCAGCTCCTCCAGGGTGGGCCAATCGCTTTCCAGGGGATCCTCGCCGGCCAGGCTCGCGCTTTCCTCCTTGAGGAACGCGAAGTCCTCGGGCTGGAGGATGTCGCGGTCGGAGAAGGCCATGGCCCGCTCCATGGCGTTGCCCAGCTCGCGGATGTTCCCCGGCCAGCGGTAGGCCAGAAGCAGGACCTGGGCTTCCTTGGACAGGCGCCGCCCGGGAATCCCCGCACGCTGACAATGCCTGTCGAGGATGCGGTTGGCCAGGGGGATCAGGTCCTCCATGCGCTCCCGCAGCGGAGGAAGGTGGATGGGGATCACCTTGAGGCGGTAGTAGAGGTCCTCGCGGAACCTCCCGCTGCGGACTTCCTCGGCCAGATCCCTGTTGGTGGCCACCACCACGCGTGCCTTCAGCTCCAGCTCCTTGCGCGAACCGATCCTCCGGAAGCGTCCCTCCTGGAGCACACGGAGGAGCTTGGTCTGCATCAGAAGCGGCAGTTCGCCGATCTCGTCCAGGAATAGCGTTCCCTCTCCCGCCACCTGGAGCAGGCCTTCCTGGGTGCGCACCGCCCCGGTGAAGGCTCCCTCCTCGTGCCCGAACAGTTCCGACTCGATGAGGTTTTCCGGGATGGCCCCGCAGTTGAGCGGCACGAACGGCATCTCGGCGCGGTGGCTCAGGAAGTGCAAGGCGCGGGAAACCCGCTCCTTGCCGGTCCCCGACTCGCCGGTCACCAGCACCGTGCTGGACAGTTGCGCCAGGCGGGGAACCTGTCCCAGGACCTTCTGCATGGCCGGATTCAGGCTGTTGAGCGACTCGTCGGCGCCCTTCAAGCCGGCCAGTTCCGACCGCAGCCGCACCTCCTCGAGGGCGCGTCGCACCCAAAGGAGGAGATCGTCGATCTGGACGGGTTTCGTCAGATAGTGGTAGGCTCCCGCGCGGACCGCCTCCATGGCGGCGTCCATGGTCGCGAAGGCGGTCACCAGGAGGACCGGAACGGAGTTGTCCACCCGCCGCGTCTCGCGGACCAGGTCCATCCCGTTCATTCCCGGCATGTTCACGTCCGAGAGGATCACGCGCACCTTGCCTTCGCGCACGCGCAGGAGAGCCTCGTGGGGGTCGGTGGTGGCGTCGGCGCGGAATCCTTCCGCCTGGAGGAGATCCCGCAACGCGAGCGCCATCTCCTTCTCGTCGTCCACCACGACGATGTCCACGGTCCCGGATCTGCTCATGCGGTGTACCCAGTCACGGCACCAACAGGTAGAAACAACCGCCCGATCATGGTGCGGCGGCGGGTTCGGTCTTGTCGGCGACGGCAGGATCGCCGTGGACCCGGAACCGGACGGCGAACCGCGCACCTCCCAGTTCGCTCTGGTTGACGGCCAATTCCGCGCCCATGCGCCGGACCAGCCCCAGGACCACGGTCAGCCCCAATCCCGAACCTTCGCCCTGCTTCTTGGTGGTGTAGAAGGGATCGAAGATGGCCGCCCGCCGGTCTTCCGGGATGCCCGGTCCGTCGTCTTCCACCAGCAGTTTCACCCAGGCGCCTTCCGGCAGGATCCCCACCACCACCTTGCCCCCGTCGTCGATGGCCTGCAGGGCGTTCATGACCAGGTTGAGGATGATCTGCTGGACGCCGTCGGGAGTGCCGGACACCTTGGGAACCCCCTGGGGGTTCTCCACGGAGAGCATGGCCGAACGCTTGCGGGCCAGCGGCTCGACCAGGTCGGACACCGACCCTGCGATGGCGACCAAGTCCACGGCCTGCTCCGGAGCTGGCTTGGACCGGGCGAAATCCAGCAGATGCCGGATCAAGCCGGTCACCCGATCCAACTGGCTCAGCGCGACGTCCAGGGTCTTGCGATCCTCGCCGTCCTGGGCGGTGCGGCGACGCATCAACTGCAGACGCATGGCCACCACGCCCAGCGGGGTCCCGATCTCGTGGGCCAAGCCCGATACCAGCACACCCACCGTGGCGAGCTTCTCGGCCTGGAGGAGCTGCTCGTCCTTGCGGCGGAGTTCCCTGAGGTATTCGAGGTCGGCCTCCAACCGCGCCAGGCGGAAGTCGCGACGGACCATCATCCAGGTCAGGGCCAGCCACATCGCCGCCAGGATGGAAAGCAGGGCGCCCGTGCGTCCGAACTGGGCGATCAGCGGAGCGGTGATCTCCCTGCGGGGCACGTGCAGGACCATGATCCACTTGACACCGCCCCAGACCGCGATGGTCCGCGCGTGCACCAGGGTCCCCGGCGGCACGGGATCGTCGGGCTGCTGGCCTCTCCAGAGGATCCCGCGCGGATCTCCCTGCAGGACGCGGAACACGCCGTCGGACAATTCCCGGAACCTGCGTGGCGCCTGTAGACCGGAATCGCGGTCGTACATGGGAAACCACATCCCCTGGGAGTTGACCAGGGCCAGCGACACGCCCCGGTTGACAAGAAACGGCTCGACCGTGCGCGCCAGCGACGATCCCGTGGCCGCCAGCTCCAGATCGGATCCGGGCTCCACCTGGGGAATCCGCACGGAAAGGCCCGCGTCCCAGCTGGAATCGCGCCCCGCCGGAGGGGCTTCCAGGTCGGACACCTCCATGTTCGCCGCGTCGGGGAAGAATTCGCGTCCCAGCCAGGGCTGGTGGTCGCCGCGCCCCCACAGGAGACGGGCCTTCGACTTGCCCACCAGGGCGAGGTGTCCGAAGGCCGAATCGGTGGCCAGGATGGACCAGGCCCGCTGCCGCTGGGCGCTTCCTTCGCCGGAATTGCGCACCACGTGCGCCATCACCTGGCCGGTGCGCATCTGGCGGCCCATCAATTGGCGGAAGGTGCCCTCGATCTCCTGCAGGAGGCGATCCTGGGCCAGGAGATGCGATTCGATGAGCACGGCACGCTGCTGGAAGTACACCGCCACCACCAGAAGGAGCGTGGCCAGTCCCGACCCTGCGATGGTCACCCACGTCCTGCTGCGCACCATGTTCCGTATCCTCGGCAACCTCTTGTCGTCCGCTTTCCCCAATCTCCCTCCACTGGCCAGCACGGAAAAGATGCAGATTGGAAGCCAAGATGAAGACCCAGATCTCAGGAAAGACCTTGGCGTGGACGGAAGCCGGAGCGGGAATCCCGCTGGTGCTGGTCCACGGATTGCCCTTCCAGCGCGGCATGTGGGCCCCGCAGCTTCCCGTCCTGGGACGGAAGTGCCGCGTGCTGGCACTCGACCTTCCCGGTTTCGGCGAAAGCGACCTTTCCTCCGCCCCTCCTTCCCTGGACGCCTGGGCGGACGATCTCGCCTCGATGGTGGCCCACTGGAAATGCGGCCCGGTGGTGCTGGCGGGCCACTCCATGGGCGGCTACCTGGCCCTCGCCTTCGCGCGGCGCCATCCCGATCTGCTGCGAGGCCTGGTCATGGTGGCTTCGCGCGCCACCGCCGATTCCGCCGACGCGGCCGCCAACCGCAGGTCGGTGGCCGCGCGCTTGCGCTCCGAATCCCCGGAATTCGTCGCGCAGTCGATGCTCCCCCGCATGGTCGATTCCACCAATCCGTCCCCGGATCTGGTCCGGTCGGCCCGCGAACTGATGAATCCCCTGCGCGCGGAGGGCATCGCCTGGGCGCAGCTGGCCCTGGCCGACCGCATCGATTCGTCCAACCACCTTCCCACCATCCGGGTTCCCACCCTGGTGGTGGCCGGCGAGCACGACGCGGTGGTCCCGCTGGAGGAGACCGGCATCATGGCGGCCCAGTTCGCGAAAGGGCGCCTGGAGGTGGTGGAGAAGGCTGGACACCTTCCGTCCTTCGAGCAACCCAAGGCGTTCAATTCCATCATGGAGCGGTGGTTGGACCACCTCTGAGGCGCGGGCTCAGGTCGCGCGATCTGACAATTCCCGTCCAAATCTTCCCAGGAATCCCTCCACGCCGCCCTTGCGCCCGGCCTTCCACCAGGATCGGGCAGCGCCCAGCGATGCGGGGAACAGATGCGGCATGCGGGGCAGCACCATGGCGAACCCGCGCGCCCAGTACGCGTTCCCGACGACCACCCTCCTCCAGGGGAACCAGACCGCCAGGATCCGCCCGAACGCGGTGAAGGCGGCCAACCGGAGGGCCTGCTCCGACAGCTGCTCCACACCCTGGCGGGTGATCCAGGTCCCCCATACCAGATCGCCGGGAGTGTCCCGCAGATGGAACCAGGCCAGATAGGGCAGGAAAGGCCAGGTGCGGGCGATCGCCACCAGCGCACCACGCCGCCCCCAGGCCACGGCAACCACGCACAGGACGCCCAGGCCACGGAGATCGGAGATCCACAGGCTCGCGGCCATCAGGGCGAAGGCGACCACTCCTCGGAACAGGCTTCCCTGGGGCAGGCTCCCGGATTCGCGATCGGAGACCATGGCCCCCATCCACTCCCAACCCCGACCGCCTCCCAGCGGCAGGGAAAGCCATGCCACCACCAGGGCGCTGGCCACCGACCACACGAGGAGGGGCCCGATCTGCCCGAAATACCCGCCGGAGCCCACCAGGACCCACGCCACCAACGCGAGTTGGCAGACGTTGAACGCCCCGGCGAGCAGCACGCTCGCTCCGGCACGCCCCAGCCACCGCCGTCGTTGCGCGCCGCGCAGCACCTCGCCCAGGACCGCGATCGCCACCGCCCCGGAAACCGACGAGATCAGGAACGTGCTTGCGGGCTGCCCCCCGTAGGCCATGGACAGGAGATTCCGGCACAGGAACAGGGCCAAGGCGGGCCCGATCCCGAAATCCAGGAGGAACGGCAGGATCACGATCCAGGAAAAGCCCGGACGCAACCAGGGCAGCAGGGGAATCCGGGGCAGCAGGAGTTCCGCCAGCTGCAGACCGCTGGCGACCAGCAAGGCCCCCGCGAAGACCTGGGGCCCCGGCTTGGGAAGAGGCGATTCAGGGGACCGCATCGAGATCCCCCTCCGTCCCCGATTCCGACTCCACCACCACCACCACATGCGAAGGCACGCAGACCAGCTTGTCGCCGACCCGATGCACCCCGCCCTGCTTCTGACAGATCTTGCCCGGGCAGGGCGATCGCAGCACCCGGATCCTCCCGTGACCGTGTTCCACCACGAAGGCTCCGAGCGTTCCCCGCACGGAATCCACGGAAGTCTCCCCTCCGAGGGGAACCCATGCGGCGCGACGTCCATCCACCCAGATCACCGCGCGCGTTCCCGAGGGAGCGCCGAACAACCGCGCGGTGGACCAGATGCCCAGGGCGGTCACCACCACCACGATCACGACATCCAGCGGGCGCAGGAAGCGGTTCGGCGACCGATCCGACCCGTCGGGCCCCATGGTCACCGCGGACACGCGGCCAGGGTGTCGCGCCAGAGGATCGTCTTCCAGCCGGTGGTCTGCTCCCCGCAGAGTCCGCCGGGCAGCTCGCGCACCCACAGCACATCGATTCCCAGGGAATCGGCCAGGCGCGTTCCTTCCCCCGGCCCCAGGAGGAACATCGGTTTGGACCAGAGGTCGCACTGCGCGCTGGTGGCGCAGCGCAGGGTGGCCGAGGCGATCCCGTTGCGCGACGGACGCCCCGTCGAGGGTTCGAGGAGGTGGTGGTAGCGCACGCCATCCAGAACGAAGAACCGTTCGTAGTCCCCCGAAGTGGACACCGCCGCGGTGGACTCCAACGCGATGGTCCCCACGACCTGGTCGGTGGCCCGTGGATTCTTGACGCCCAGCTTCCAGGCACCCTTGGCCTTGCGGCCGTGGGTGGCGATCTCCCCCCCGCCCTGGATCAGATGGACCGGATAACCCAGCTCGACGAGCTTGCGCGAAAGCTGGTCGACCACCCACCCCTTGGCGATCCCGCCCAGATCGATGGGCAGGGAATCCACCAGCAGGACCACCCGACCGTCGGCGAGGATCTCCAGCGGCGGACGGAAGGAACTGACGGAATCCGTCCCGAACCTCCGGCGCAGCGCCCGGCGGACGAGCGCCGGGTCCGGCAGGCGCGGCTCCGGTGCATCCAGGCCCCACACCTCCTTGAGGTCGTGCAGACCGATGTCCAGGCTCCCGCGCGAGGCGGCCATGGCGGGCAAGGCACCGCGGAGGATCGCCACGATGCGCGGATCCGGCCGGACCGTGTCGCCCAACCGCCCGCGCAGGATGGACAACGGGCCGTGCGGATCGTAGTCGGTGAACAGCGAATCGTAGCGGCGGGTCCACTCCTGGATGGTGTCCAGGGCCGCTTCGGGAGGCACCCTGCCCTCGCCGTGCAGCGTGGCGGCGAAATTGCAGTCCATGGCCGCCCAATCGCGGTGGGTGGAAGGCACCTCCCGGCACGACACCAGCAACAACGCACCCAGGATCGCCAATCTGCGCATCGTGCCCCCATAATACGTAATGACGCCCCAGGCGCCCGATCGTCATCGGGCCGCAGGAATCGTCGCGCCGGACGGGGTCAACCCCGCGCCCATCGCGCCCGGCCTCGCCTTGCGGCCCGCGGCATCCCAGAGCGCGGCCTGCGGCGCCTTCGGAGGATCCACGTGCATCACCAGTCCCGCCGCCTTCTCCATGGTGAAGAACCCGGAGGTGGCGTACTTGGACACCGGAGTGCTCGCGGTGGGATAGTAGCCCTGGAAGAGGAAGTAGTACTTCACCCCCGGCTTGAAGGCCCGTGTGATCTTCCAGGTCTGCGTTCCCCGCACGGGAACGGTGATGGAGACCTTGGAACCCGTGGTGGCGGCCGCGGTCGAATCGATGAACAGTTTCAGGGTGGAGTTGCGCTCGGATTCCGTCCACTTGATGGTGACGGAATCCTGGGTGGTGGAGCCGCCCGTCACGCGGATGCTGGATCCGGTGGTGGCGTCGATGGCCACGGCGTCTACCCGGCGGGAGGGGACCAGCGAGACGGCCACCGCGCAGGCGGCCAGTGGGAGGATTCTTGCGAGTTTCATTGGGGAGTCTCCGTTGGTTGCTTGGTGGAAATCGAGGACTACCAGAGCTGCCCGGCCTGGAAGCAGAACCAGCCGGCCATGCCCAGGAGGAGCACGCCCATCGCGGTCTTGACGCGGATCATCCAATCGCCGGATCTGGGCAGGGTGGTGGCCAGGCTGGAGAAGGTCCCCACGGCCAGGAGGAAGGCTCCCATGCCCAGCGCGAACACGAACAGCAGGCTCGAGCCCCGCACGACGGAGCCGGTCTTTCCCACCCACAGGAGGACCGCCCCCAGCACCGGCGCGGTGCAAGGCGAAGCCACCAGCCCGAAGGCCAGACCCAGGAAGAAGTTGGAGACCACGCCCGCCTTGCGGGCGCCCGCCGAGGCTCCGGCCAACCCCGGAAGCCGGAACTGGAACACCTCCAGCATGTTCAGGGAAAGGACCGCCAGCAGCAGCGCCATGGCGAGATTCACCCACGGGTTGGAGGCCACCTCGCCGAAGAGCGCCCCGGTGAGGGCCGCGAAGGCGCCCAGGGCCGCGTAGGTGATGGCGATTCCCAGCACGTAGGAAAGGGCCAACACGAAGGCCCGTCCCTTGGATTCGGCTTTCTTCGCGCCCAGGATCGAGACCGTGACGGGAATCAGCGGGTACACGCAGGGGGTGAGGCTGGTGAGCAGGCCCGCCCCGAACACGAGAGGATAGGCCAGAAGGCTCCTGCCCTCCAGGGCGGCCTGGATGGATTCGGCGGAAAACGCGGACATGTGTGGTACCTCAGAGCTTGGAGAGTGCGGCGTCCAGAGCGGCTTCCTGCGTGGGATCGAATCCCGCGAGGCTGCTCACGAGCTTGCCTTGCGCGTCGAACAGATACAGCGCGGGAACCCCGGTGAATCCGAAGGTGGAGGACAACGAGCTTTGCGGATCGTGGAGGATCTGCCAGGTGATCCCGAGCTTCCTGGCGCCCTTCTCCACCTTGGCCGCGGCGCCCTTGTCCACCGAGATCGAGACCACCTGGAGTCCCTTGGCCGCGTACTTGGCCTTGAGATTGGCGATTTCGGGAACGCTTTCCTTGCAGGTGGCGCACCAGGTGGCCCAGAAATCGATCAGGACGGGCTTGCCCGCGTATTCGCTGGAAGGATGGGCCTTCCCGGCCAGATCCGGAAGCGAAAAGGCGGGAAGGGTGGACGGCGCGGCGAACGCGGACAGGGCCAGCGCGAGCATGGAAGCGGCGATGCGTCGGTACATGGATGTCTCCTGGTTTTGGTTTCTGCGTGTATCGAAGGTCAGAGATCCCAGCCCAACCCGACGCGCGCGGTCCCCTGCTGGTACCATGCGTCGGCGGCGTAGAGCTGGTAGAGCCGGGTGTTGCCGGCGGTATTACGGATCAGGTGGTCGTAGGACAGGTCCCAACGGCGCGGCAGCCAGCCCGCCCACGCGTCGGGGAATTCCGAGGCGACCTTGAGCCCGGCCATCCACGAATCGAAGCGGTGGAAACGGATGTCGGCGGTGCGGTAGCGCTCGTTTCCACGGTAGAGGTCGGTCTGCGCGAACCACGCCCCGGTCTGCGCGTAGGCGCGCCCCTGGAGGCGAACCACGGTGGCCTCAAGCACGCGCTGCGAAAGCTGCAGGGTCAGCGTGTTGGACCGCAGGTCCCACGAATCGCGGTAGTTGCGCCATTCCAGGTTGACCGAACCCAGCTTCCCGTCCCAGAGCCAGCCTTGGATGGCCTGCAACGAAACGGCGAGGGCGTCCTTCCTTTCGGGGAGGAATTCCGCCACCAGTCCCGAATCCATCGTGGAGACGGGATTGTAGGGATGCCCGATGTAGCCGGTGGTGCGGATGGCGTTCACCGTGACGCCACCCAAGGTGAGCGGCGTGAAGCTCTGGGTGAGCCCCAGGGAATACGATTGGACGCGCTTGTCCCCGCCGCCCAGCCTCCCCCACTCCCCGTACGGGGTCATGCGATCGAAGAACCACGATCCCGACCACGAGAGCGTGGTGTTGCGTTCGGCGAAGTCCCAGGCTCCGGAGATCGAAGGCGAGAACGAGCGGTAGTCGTTTTCCGTCGATGCGTACAGGGACCCCGAGAAGACCCTCCCGTCGCGGGACCAGGTCAACCCCATCCGGCCGCCCCATCGCAGTTCCGGCTCGGCCTCCCCCTCCCGCCGCGATGCGCCGGTCACCCCGTCCAGCTTCACCGAGGCTCCCGTCTTGGCGTCCATCTGGCCCCATGTGGTGCCAACTGGACCAGGCTGCGTACTGGCGGGGATCGAGGACCTTCACGAAGGCCTGGCAACGAAGACGCGACAATTCCGCGAACGCATCCGAACGGCTCTCGGCGGAGCGGGCCCGGGTGAACGCGGCCAGAGCGACCAGGTATTTCCGATCGCGCTCTCCCAGCCCCATGGCCTTGCCGAACTTGTGGGCACTTTCACCGGTGAGTCGACGACGCCCCTCCAGGACGTCCTTCAGAAGGCTGGGACTGGTTTCCGCCCGAGCGGCGAAACTGCGGAAGGAGGTCCGCGGGGACACATTCTTCTTCCATTCCCACCAATCCTGCAGGTACGCTCGGCCATCGGAATACCGCAGGATGTCCGGCGCGAGGCTCTTCGCTGTGGGTGAGGGTTTCATCACAAGGGAGTGTACTGTCCAAACCGAGACTTCGCTTGGAGACGAAGTCCAATTCTGCGAACACCAAAAACGCCAGATACCCCTATGGATCCAGGCATATTGCCGCTTTGTAAATACCGGATCAAATACTCTTCTGCGAACACTTTGCCACATCCGTCTTAAAGACGCCCCCCTTTGCAGAGACGCCCCACCGGGTCGTCTCTGCAAAGGGGGGGCACGCGGGGCGGCGGGGTGAAAACAGAGAAGGCCATCCTTGCGGATGGCCTTCTCTGACTCGCGAATCGGGACAGCGGGATTCGAACCCACGACCTCTTGAACCCCATTCAAGTACGCTACCAGCTGCGCTATGTCCCGTGGAGGTTGAGAAATATAGCGCGAAGGGGAATCCTTGGGAAGGGTCGGGAGGCCTTGAACTGCGAAATCATCTTCCAACGGACCGTTTCGAGCTCGCGCATGCCGGCAGCGGCAGCGCCATGCACCAGACGATGTTCAGGCCGCACTGCCGACTCCGTGTCCCTTCCATCCGCCACTCTTCCAACGCCAGGTGTTGAGCACGGAACGCACCCATTCGTCCAACGCCATTCCCAGCCAGATGCCGGCCACCCCCCAATGGAAGCCGTAAGCGAACACGAGCGCACTCATCAGCCCCAGGGTCCACATCACCCCGGACCCAACCACGGCGGGAAACAGCGAGTCCCCCGCCGCCCGCAGGCTGAAGGTGAGGGCGATGTTGGCGGCTTTCGCCGGCTGCAGGGCTGCATCGATCCAGAGAAGCTTGACCCCCAGGGCGATGACGACGGGGTTGACGGTGTACCCGCGCAGCATCCACGGCGAGAAGTACGCGACCAGGCATGCGCTGACCAGTGCGCCACCGCAGGCCCAGGCGGTCGCGTGCTTGAGTCGGCGATACACCTCGTTCTCCCGTCCAGCTCCCACCAGATGCGCGGTCACGATCTGAGCGGCGAATCCGGGGCCATACGAGAACACCACCGCGATGTTGGCCAAGGTCATGGCGAACACCCTCGCCTTCAGCCCCACATCCCCCAGACGCGTCACCTGGGAAGCCAGCACCACCTGGAACAACTGGTAGGAGATGGGTTCCGCCATGGCTGGCAACCCGATGCGCACCAGGGGATACAGAGCATTGCGACGGCCCAGGCCCACATCGATCCATCGGGGATGGTAGCCGAGCCTTTTGGAAAGAACGAACATCAACCCAAGCGACACGAACATCCACGAGAGGATGGTGGCCAGCCCCACCCCGTAGGTGCCCAAGCCCCCCCATGGAAGCAGGTCGGACAGGAACAGTCCGTTCAGGATCGCATTGATGGCCAGGGCAACCACGGAGGCAGCCAGGTTCCAGCCGGTCCGCCCCTGCGAGGCCAGGATGTTGATCATCGAGGTCCACAAGGCGCGTCCTCCCATGCCGCACCCCAACACCCGGAGAAACATGGAGGCATGTTCGGCCGCCTCGCCGGAAAGTCCCATGATCCAGGCGATGGTGTCGGCGAATCCGACCATGACCAAGCCGATGACCAACCCCATCCCGATCATGACCGCCTGCAGGAATGCGTAGGTGGCATAGGCGAGTCGTACCCTGCGGGCTCCCAGGAATTGTCCGGCCACCATGGAGCCGGCTTGGCCCGCGGTGTTGATCAGGATCATCAAAGCGGCGAAGACCGGGATCAGCGCTCCCACTCCGCTGGCCGCCTCCTCGGAGACCTGGGCAAGGAAGAAGGTGTCCATGGCGGGCTGGGCGATGCCCACCGCCAGGGTGACGGAGACCGGCCAGGCCAGGGAGAATAGCGATCGTTCGGATACGGTTTCGTGGGACGCAACGGCCATGAGGGCCGCAAACCTAGCTCGCCGATCCGGCCTTTCCCAGGATCTGAAGCGCATCAGATAGGATTTCCCGTCCGATCGCTTCCGGAGATTCGCTCGCGTCCACCACCCGGATCCGGTCGGGAACGTTCGCTGCACGTTCCAGGTATCCGGTGCGGACCCGCTCCCGAAATGCTTCCGCCTCGGCTTCCATCCGGTCGGATCCGCCCCCACGGCCGCCGCGGCGCGAGGCAGCCACCTCCAGGGGGACGTCCAGAAGCCAAGTCCGATGCGGCGAGATCCCCGCCGCGATCCCTTCCAGGGCGAGAATCGCCTCGATCGACAGGTTCCGCCCGAATCCCTGGTAGGCGAAGGTCGCGTCGTGGAAGCGATCCAGGATCACCACCTCGCCGCGTGCGAGCGCCGGAAGGACGCGGGTCTGGACGATCTGGGCGCGGGCCGCGGAGAACAGGAGGAGCTCGGCCAGGGGCACGGGAGGCTCGTCGGAGGGATCCAGGAGGAGCCCGCGGACCCTCTCGCCCAGCGGGGTTCCCCCGGGCTCGCGCAGGCAGTCCACCACATGGCCGCGCGCACGCAGGGAATCGGCGAGCATTCCCACCTGGGTGGTCTTGCCGGATCCGTCGATCCCCTCGAAGGAAAAGAGGACGCCGTTCATGCTTCTGATCCGATCGCCCTGCGTCCGTTCCCCGAGTGGCAGGCCGCCCTTCGATACAACGGCCATGGGCCGTCACTCAGGGAACGACCTGCTGTATCGAGGGGCGGACGCAGGCGAAGCGACAGGGTGGCCGGCGACAGAGCCGTACGCGTGCGGTACGGCGACAAGCCGGACGGGCCCCAGGAGCAAGCATGCGCCCCCGCAGCCACCCTTACAGGTTCTCCCCGTGGCATTTCTTGAATTTTTTGCCCGACCCGCAAGGACACGGATCGTTCCGTCCGATGTTGGCGGCCATCTGCGGCGGCATGCGCGGCACCGCTTGCGGCGGCGGAGCCATCATGGGGCGCGTTCCGGGAAGCAGCGGAGCCATCGGCGGCGGCGGCGGAGCATTGTCCTCGCCCGGACCGATCTCCTGCATCTGCTGGCGGGGCCGCGCGGCGGGAGCCTCGGGCACGCGTCCCAGCTGCACGTGCAGGATGTTCCCCGCGATCTCCAGGGCCAGGCGGTCCATGGTCTGCTGGAACAGGCGGAACGCCTCGCGCTTGTATTCGGAAAGCGGATCGCGTTGACCGTACCCGCGGAAGCGGATGGCTTCCTTCAGGTGGTCCATCTCGTAGAGGTGGGCCTTCCAGAGGTGGTCGATGCGGTTGAGCAGAAGATCGCGTTCCACGGCGCGCATGAACTCGCCGATCTCGGCCTCCTTGGCCTTGTAGGCTTCCATCGCCAGGGCGATGACCTCGTCCACCAGGGATTCCTTGGAGGCACCCATGCTCATCTTCTCGGCCAGCGGGAACTTCACCGTGAAGTGGCGCTCCAGTTCCTGCTCGTGCTGCGCCCAGACGGGATCGTCGGCGGGAACGCTCTCCATCAGCATTTCGGAGAGCTTGATGTCCACCGCGTCCTCGATGCGCTGCGAAATCTCGTCGTGGACGTCCTCGCCGTCGAGGATGCGCCGACGCAGCTTGTACACCACCGTGCGCTGGGCGTTCATGACGTCGTCGTATTCCAGCAGATGCTTGCGGATCTCGAAGTTCTGCGCCTCCACGCGCTTCTGCGCGCTGGCGATGGAGCGGTCCAGCAAGGCGTGGGTGATGACCTCGCCCTCCTTGGCCCCCAAGCGGTCCATCATGGCGCGGATGTTGTCGCCACCGAAGATGCGCATGAGGTCGTCGTCCAGCGAAAGGAAGAATCGGCTGGATCCCGGATCGCCCTGGCGACCGGAACGGCCGCGCAGCTGGTTGTCGACGCGACGGCTCTCGTGGCGCTCGGTGCCCACGATATGGAGACCTCCCAGGAGCCGCACGGAGATCTTCTCCATGGTGCGCAACTCCCACGGGGCGGGATAGGGGGGGTACTCCTGCTCGGCGCGGACCTTGTTCAGGAATTCGAGCTTCTCCTCGCAGGTGCCCGCGAACTTGGCGCGTGTCTTCTCGTCCAGGGTGCGCTCGGCCCAGTGGGCGAGGATCTCCTGGTCCTGGGCGTCGTCGTCCTTGCTCAGTTCCTTGGGCACGAACTTCCGCTCGGTCCAGTGGGCGAGCAGCTCCTTCCAGGTGCTGTCGCGCAGCACGATGTCGGTACCGCGACCGGCCATGTTGGTGGCGATGGTCACCCGTCCCAGGCAGCCCGCGTCGGCGACGATGCCCGCTTCACGCTGGTGCTGCTTGGCGTTGAGCACGTCGTGTGCCACCCCGTGGCGGGAAAGGATGGCGGAGAGCTTCTCGGACTTCTCGATGGACACCGTTCCCACCAGGACCGGCTGGCCCATGGCGTTGCGTTCCTTCACGTCCTCGTGGATGGCGTTGTACTTCTCGTCGTCGGTGCGGAAGACCCAGTCGCTGCGGTCCTTGCGGATCATGGGTCGGTTGGTGGGAACGGCCACCACCCCCAGCTTGTAGATCTCGTGGAACTCCTGGGCTTCGGTGTCGGCGGTACCGGTCATGCCACCGAGCTTCTTGTACATGCGGAAGTAGTTCTGGAACGTGATGGTCGCCAGCGTCTGGTTCTCGCGGGCGATCTTCACGCGTTCCTTGGCTTCCACGGCCTGGTGGAGGCCGTCGGACCACCGGCGCCCTTCCATGGTGCGGCCCGTGAACTCGTCGACGATGACCACCTCGCCGTCCTTGACCACGTAGTCCACGTCGCGCTTGTAGATGGCGTGCGCCCGCAGCGCCTGCTGGATGTGGTGGACCCAGTCGGTGTTCTGGTCGGCGTAGAGGTTGTCCAGGCCCAGGAGCTTCTCGCAGGCCTGCACGCCGCGATCGGTCAGGAGGGCGTTCTTGTGCTTCTCCTCCACCGTGAAGTGGACGTCCTTCTTCAGCTGGGGGATGACCCGGTCGGCGGTGGCGTACTTGTCGGTGGATTCCTCCGCCGGACCGGAAATGATCAGCGGGGTGCGCGCCTCGTCGATCAGGATGGAGTCGACTTCGTCCACGATGGCGAAGTTCAGGTTGCGCTGCACGCATTCGTCCGGCTCGCGGGCCATGTTGTCGCGCAGGTAGTCGAATCCGAATTCGTTGTTGGTGCCGTAGGTGATGTCCGAGCCGTAGCTGACGCGGCGTTCCGGTTCGGTCTTCTCGTGCACGATCAGGCCGACGGTGAGACCCAGGAACCGGTAGACACGCCCCATCCACTCGGAGTCGCGCTTGGCGAGGTAGTCGTTGACGGTGACCACATGGACGCCCTTGCCTTCCAGTGCGTTCAGGTACACCGCGGTGGTGGCGACCAGGGTCTTGCCTTCGCCGGTCTTCATTTCGGCGATCTTGCCGGCGTGGAGGATCATGCCGCCCCGCATCTGCACGTCGAAGATCCGCATGCGGAAGGGAGGCACCGAGTCCGGATACAGTTCGCGCACCTTGGCGTACAGGCTCGCCGCGAAATGGATCCCCACGATGTCCTCGCCGGCCTCGAGCTTTTCGCGGGCCTGGAGAACCTCGGCGCGATCGCTCGGGGAAAGCTGTTCGAGGTCGAAACCGTGCTTGGGATCGAGGAGGTTCAGGATGCCCAATCGACGGTCGGCCGCCTCGCGCATGACCGCGAAGGCTTCGGGAAGGAGATCGTCCAAAGTCTCCTTGCCGGAAGCCAGGCGCTCACGGAACTCGGCGGTCTTCTGGGACAGTTCCCGATCGTGCAGCGCGGAAAGCCCGGCTTCAAAACCAAGGATCGCCTCCACCTTGGGGGTCAACTTGTTGTTGTACCTCTCATGGGGGGTCCCAAAGAGTTTCGTGAAGATCGCGTCGATCAGCATGGAGTCTCCAAAAACAAGGGTCGAATGGACGAATGTACCTAAACCCGCGCGGATCGATGGTCCCCGGACGCAATCCGGGGGTGGATCATTGGTGTCCCCCGCCGCCCGCCCCCCCCCTCTCGAAAGCGGAATCCGGCGATGCGAAGGGGCGGGAATCGGTGGCGGCCACCTTGAAAGATTGCCAGAAAATGGGATCATTGGAAACGTACCAGATGAACAAAGAATCGCTCAAGGTTTGGATCATGCCCACGCAAGTAGGATCCAGGACCGGTAAGCTCTTTTCGCGGGCAGTGGCCTCGTTCCGGAAATCGCATCCCGCGGTATCCCTGGAATTGCGCGTCCTTCCCTGGAGCAACGCCTGGGCGGAGTTGATGCGGGCCTTCAAGCGGGGCGACCCTCCCGACGTGGTGCAGGTGGGGTCCAGCTGGATGGGGACGCTCGCACACCTGGGTCACCTCGCCGTGGTCCCCGAAGGCATGGAGTCGCGCCAAGTGGTGGCGCCGTGGATCGACGAATGCGTGACGGTGGGCAATCGCCGCCTGGGGGTGCCCTGGGTGGTGGAATGCTCCGGTCTGATCGCCCGCGCCGACATCCTGGACGGACAAGTGGGCGAGGAGGAGCTCGGTGAATGGGAGGGGTTCCTTTCGTTCTGCCGCTCGCTGGGCGAAAAGTCCAACAAGCAGGAGATCGATCCCCGGAGGCCTTTGCCCCTGGGCATCACCTGCCGTCCGGAACCCGTCACGCTCCACAACCTGGCCCCTTGGCTGATGACCGGAGGCTGGAACCTGGGGGCGTTGCTCGCCAGCCAGTCTCCCCAGCTCCTTTCCCACCCCAGCTCGCGCCCCGGACTGGAATGCCTGGGCGAACTATTGAGGGTCAACCGCACCGACGAGGATTCCGGTGCCATCCAACCCTATCGCCTCTCGATGGATTTCTACCAGGAAGGCCGCTTCGCCTTCCTGATCGGCAACCCCTGGATGATCGTGCGGAACATGGTGGACCCCACCGCTTCCGTGGAATCCCGTTGGCCGGTCACGTTCCTGCCCATTCCCGCCGGCCCGGCCGGTCCCGCCACCCGCGGCGGAGGGTCGGTGCTCGCCGTTCCCTCCCGCTCCAAGAAGCAGGAACTTGCCTGGAAACTGGTACGGCACATGTGCAGCGCTTCGTTCATGGACATCTGGTGCCAGAACTCCGGCGACCTGCCGGCGCATGTAGCCGGATTCTGGAATCGCCACAGCGACCATCCGGAACTGGCCAGGATGCGCAAGGCCCTGGAGGCGGCCACCAACTACCCGGCCCATCCGATGTGGACCACCATCGAACGGGTGCTGGCCACCGGGCTTTCCGACATCCTCTGGAGCCTTCTGGCCGGCGAGAGCCTGGACGAACACGGCATGGCCCTGGCGGCCACGGTCGACGAGGAGATCCAGTCCATCCTCCGCATCGGATGGGATCGGGCCACATGAGCCTGCGCGAACCATCCAGCACCGGCCTGGCCCAGATGGTCCAGATCGAGTCCCAGGATCTATCCGCCCTGGGCAATCGCGCAGCGATCGCCATGTGCGGCACAGACACCTCATACCGCGCCTTCCAGGCCGCGTCGCAGATCATCTTCGGTGGCCTGCGGGACGATGTGGAACAGGTCCGGATCTATCTCCTGGATCCCGTGGAGCGGATCCTTCGGGAGGAGGCGGTGGTGGACCATTTCGGCAGCCAGGAAGGCGCCGACCTGATTCCGTTCTACCAGTTGCCGGACCAGATCACCAAGCGCCTGGCCACCGTCCAGCACAACATGGGCGACCAATGGGAGATCCAGATCCCGCTTCCCGGCGAACAGCAGATCGCCGGACTCCTGGTACTGGTGAGTTTCCAGAAGTTTCCACCCCACCTGGAGGAGAAGATCCTGCGGCTGGGACGGAGCCTCGCCCTGGGCGCCCTCTACGTGCGGCGTTCCCGCGAAGCGGAGAGGTCGTCTTCGCTTCTGAGAGCGGTCACCAGCACCAGCGCCAAGCTGCAGGGCCTCGAAGGCCGCACGAGCCTGCTCGAGAACTTCGTGACCACGGCGGTGGAATCGTTCGGTTTCGACCGGGCCACCATCTTCGTGCTGGACGACGACGGACGCTCCGTGAGGACGGCCCTCTGCGCCCGGGCCGGGGTGGGGGTGATTCCCGTCACCGCCCCGCCGGAACTGCAGCTGGACTCCGACCAGCCCGCGCCGCACCCGCATCTGCCGGGACTGTGGATTCCCATCCGGATGGGCTCCCGCCGCCTGGGCGCCCTGTTCGTGGACAACATCTATTCCCTGGAACCTCCTTCCAGGGACGTGCTGCAACCGCTGATGGATCTTGCCAGCCAGGCGGCCCTGGCCCTGGAGAACGCGCGGCTGATCGAACGCCTGCGCGAGACCGCCCTGCGCGACGACCTGACCGGGCTGTACCGTTCCGGGTATTTCCTGGAACGCGTGCGGGAGGAGCTCGCCAATTCGCGTCGTCGCAAGGACAGCACGGGCCTGGTGATGATCGACCTGGACCAGTTCAAGGCGATCAACGACACCTACGGGCACCCCATCGGCGACGAGGTCCTGATCCGGGTGGCCGACCGCATCCGCCAGAGCCTGCGCGTGGGCGACACCGCCTGCCGCAAGGGAGGCGACGAATTCATCATCCTGGTTCCCAACCTCACCGCCGAACAGGCGGGCCGCATGGCCCAACGGCTGGTCGACGAGATCCGCGCCTCGCCGGTGACCCTCCCCGGAGGCAAACTCGTGGAGATCAGCGTCTCGGCGGGGGTGGCGCTGTTCCCTTCCCATGCCGGAAACTGGCAGGATCTCTGGTCGCGCGCCGACGAAGCGCTCTACCAGGCGAAGAACGGCGGCCGCGGGCGCTGGGTCCTGTGGTCCGCCCAGGGGAAGATCCCTCTGGCCTGACCGACAAGGCCAAGTCCCTCCATCGGATCGGTCGATCCATATTACGGGGTGTCGCTCCGGGCAGGATGCAACCCAGCTGTGCTTGTAGCTTTCACAGGATGCGAAAGAACGGATTCGACACCACCAACCTGCACCTGGAGCGCTGGGCCTCCCCCGAGCACGGCGCCCTGCGCAAACCCATCCACACCTCCATCGCCTTCGGATTCGATCGCGCCGAGGATCTCGCTGCCGTGTTCCAGAGCCGCCAGAAGGGCTTCGCCTACTCCCGGCAGGCCAACCCCACGGTCCAGGCCGTGGAGCAGAAGATCACGGCCATGGAGGGAGGCGTCGGGTCGGTCTGTTTCTCCACCGGCATGGCCGCCCTGGGAGCCATCTTCCTGGCCCTGCTCCGACGCGACGACCACATCGTGGCCAGCCGGTACCTCTTCGGGAACACCGCCAGCATGCTGTCCACCTTGGAGCAGCTGGGCATCGGCGTCACCTTCGTGGACGCCACCGATGCATCCAACGTGGAGGCGGCCCTCACCTTGCGCACCCGGTTGGTGCTGGTGGAGACGATCGCCAACCCCGTCACCCAGGTCGCGGACCTGGCCGGCATCGGACGCCTGTGCCGCGAGCGCAAGCTCCTGTACGTGGTGGACAACACGATGACCTCCCCGTGGCTGTTCCAGCCGAAGTCCGTCGGAGCGACATTTTCCGTCAACTCGCTCTCCAAGTACTTCGGAGGGCACGGCGCGGCGCTGGGCGGCAGCGTCACCGACTGCGGCGTCTTCGACTGGAGCGACGACCCGGCCATCTTCGAGGCCTACAAGGCCACCACCCCGTTGGAGCAATGGGGCGTGATCCAGGTCCGCCGCAAGGGCCTGCGCGACTTCGGCGGCACCCTCTCCCCGGAAGCCGCCCATTCCCTGTCGCTGGGTTCGGAGACGATGACCCTGCGCCTGGAGCGCGCCTGCGAGAGCGCATCCCGCATCGCCGCCTTCCTGCAGGGCAGCAAGGCGGTGGTGGAGGTGAACCACCCCAGCCTCGGGAGCCATCCCCAATCGAAGCGCGCCTCCGAGCTGTTCCGCAAGCCCGGAGCGCTGCTCTCGTTTTCGCTGGCCGACCACCACGATCCCCTGGCGTTCATGTCCAGCCTGAAGGTGGTGGTGAATTCCACCAACCTCGGCGACACCCGCACGCTGGGAATCGCCGTCGCGCCCACCATCTTCCACGAGTTGGGCCGGGAGCGGCGCGCCGAGATGGGGATCCGCGAAGGGCTGATCCGGTTGTCGGTGGGCATCGAGGAAGTGGACGACCTGATCGCCGACTTCCAGCAGGCGCTGGATCAGCTCGGATGACCGACCGATGTGCGCGGTCCGTCCCGCCCGCCGCCCCCTGAGTGACGGCGAAGCCGTCGTATCGAAGGGCGGCGGCATACAGGGATCAACTCGTCAGGATCCCGCCTTCCGCGCCACCAGGAAACGGTCGGTACCGGACAGATCCTGTACGGTGCCGACCTCGGTCCAACCCTCCGCGCACAGCTCCCGCGTGCGCGGTCCCTGGTCGAACCCGTGCTCCACCAGGAGCCATCCGCCCGCCACCAACACGTCCCGGGCCTGGACCACCAGCCTGCGGACCAGGTCCAGGCCATCGGGTCCTCCGTCCAGCGCGAGGGTCGGATCGGCCCTGACCTCCACGGAAAGACCGGCCAGGTCGCCGCGCGCGATGTAGGGGGGATTGGACACCACCATGTCGAGCGTTTCCGAAGCGACGCCCTCCAGCAGATCCGCCTGGGTGAGCGGAACCCAGATTCCCAGACGCTTGGCATTCTCCTCGGCCAGTTCCAAGGCCTGCGGAGAGATGTCGGATCCCGTCACCACCAGGTCGGCGCGCTCGTGGCGCAGCGACAAGGCCACGCACCCCGTGCCCACGCCCACTTCGTGGACGCGCGCCTTGGGGATCCCGGCCAGACGTTCCAGGGCAAGATCCACCAGGATCTCGGTTTCCGGGCGAGGCACCAGGGCCCGCGCGTCGGAAAGGATTTCCAGGTGCCGGAAAGCCACCGAGCCTTCGATGTGTTGGAGAGGCTCGCCCTGCGAGCGACGGACCACCAGCGCGCGGAGGGTGGCGATCTCGGGCTCGGTGAGCGGACGATCGAACTGCAGGATCACCTGCATGGGCGTGATTCCCAGCCCCTTGGCCAGAAGCCTCCGCGCGTTGCCGCGAGGGTTCTCCACCCCTTTGCGGGCCAGGAACTCCTCGGAGCGTTTCTGGATCTCCCCGAGGGTGGGGAGCGGCTCGCTCACGAACGCGCCTGGGCTTCCAGACGGCTCAGGCTGTCGGCCAGCCGCAGGGCGTCCAGGACCTCGGCGATGTCGCCTTGCATCACCGAATCCAACCTGTAGAGCGTGAGCCCGATGCGGTGGTCGGTCAGGCGGTTCTGCGGGAAGTTGTAGGTGCGGATCTTGTCGGAGCGATCCCCCGTGCCCACGGCATCGCGCCGGATGGAATCCTCGGCTTGGCGCCGTTGGTTGCGCTCGTGGTCCAGGAGCTTGGCCTTCAGCATGCGCATGGCCGTTTCGCGGTTCTGGATCTGGCTGCGCTCGGATTGGCAGGCGGCCACCATCCCGGTGGGAATGTGGGTGAGACGGACCGCGGATTCCGTCTTGTTCACGTGCTGGCCACCCGCTCCCTGGGCGCGGTAGGTGTCCACGCGAAGGTCGGAGGGATCGATGCGGATCTCGATCTCGTCGTCGGTTTCCGGCATGACCGCGACCGTGGCGGCGGAGGTGTGCACACGCCCCTGGGCTTCCGTGGCGGGAACGCGCTGCACGCGATGCACCCCGCTCTCGAAGCGCATCCGTCCGAAGGCTCCGGGCGCATCCACCTGCAGGATGGCCTCCTTGAAGCCACCTGCGGTTCCTTCGGATGCGTCCGTGAGAGACGCCTTCCAGCCCAGGCCCTCGAAGTAGCGCAGGTACATGCGCACCAGATCTCCCGCGAACAGGGCCGCCTCGTCGCCACCGGTACCGGCGCGGATTTCGAGAACGCAGGAGCCGTCGTCGGCAGGATCCTTGGGGATCAAGGCGAAACGCAGGCTCTTTTCCAGTTCCTCGCGCTGCGATTCCAGCCGGGAAACCTCCCGTCTGGCCTCCTGGGCGAAGTCGGCATCGTCCGAACGGGTGGCTTCTTCCCATTCGGATCGTTCGTCGGCCCACTGCAAATAGGAACGCGCCGCTTGGGCTGCTGGTCCCAAGCGAGCGTAGCGTCGACCCAATTCCCGAAACCTGGCATTGTCCGCGACCGTCTCGGGGAGGGACATTTCCTCCTCGAGAGCGCGTTGCTCCTCCAGGACCCGACGGGCCTTTTCGATCATGGGTGGTCGCCTCCGGGGTCAGCCCGGAGACGTTCCCTTCACTCGGCCGAAGCGGATTCGGAAGCGCCGGCGGAGGCGGCCGAAGCCTCCTTCGCGAGCTTCTTCTGCTTGGTCTTGGACACGGCCTTGCTCGCGGGAGCGGCCGCGGCAGCCGGCTCGCGAGTGTGGCGCTTGGCGCCCACGACCTCGGAGTAGCGGCTCTTGAAGCGGTCGATCCGTCCGGCGGAGTCCACCAGGATCTGCTTGCCCGTGTAGTACGGGTGCGAAGCCGACGACACTTCGACCATGATCAGCGGGTATTCCACGCCGTCCACGGTGATGCGCTCCTTGGCGGTCTTGGTGCTGCGTGTGATCAATTGGAAGTCGGACGAGATGTCCTTGATCACAACATCCTGGTACTTGGGATGGATTCCATCCTTCACGTGCGTTCTCCTTAGCAAGTCGTTACAGAATCGCCAAATATAGCACTCTCATGGAAAACGCCAAATGGGCGATGTTGGAGAAAAGCCATCTGGACTTCCACCGGTGGGGTATGGTAGGATCCGCAATGCCATGATCGCCAATTCCGTTCCAGACAAATACAGGTCCATCGTCGATGGATTGGGTCAGGTTCCCACCCTTCCGGCCATCGTCGCCCGGGTGTTGGAAGTGCTGAACAACCCCAATTCGTCGGCCGAGATGGCCGCCCGCTTGATCGGCAAGGATCTCGCGCTGTCCGCCAAGGTCCTGCGTCTGGCCAATTCCGCGTTCTACGGCATCCCCCGCTCGATCTCCTCGGTGGATCAGGCGATCGTGATCCTGGGTTTCCAGACCGTCCGCAGCCTGGTGATGTCGGCTTCCGTGATCAAGATCCTCGGCAAGGGACAGGGACGCTTGGACCGCCGCGCCGTCTGGCGCCACTCGGTGGCCACCGCCCTGGCCACGCGCGTCGTTGTCCGCAAGCTGGGACGACGCCTCGGCCTGGACGTGGAGGCGGCCTTCATGGCCGGGCTCCTGCACAAGATCGGGGTCCTGATCCTGGATGGAGCGGAATCGGCCGAGTATTCCAAGGTCCTTTCGGAGGCCAGTGCGGAAGAAGCGCTTCCGCTCCCCACCATCGAACGACTCCACCTGGAGATCGACCACCCGGCCGTGGGCGGCATGCTCGCCGACCGCTGGGGTCTCCCGGAGGAACTTCGCGACCCGATCGCCCATCACCTCAATCCCATCGCCTCCAAGAGCCAGAAGGAACTGGCGGCGGTGGTCCAGCTTGCCAGCCACCTGGCGGAAATCTCGGGCCTGCGCGCCTTCGAGGGCATTTCGCAGTGGCCTTTGGATCCAGCCGTGTTCGCCATCCTGCAAGCAGACCCGGAAGTGATTCCGGAATTGAGCGAATCTCTGACCCAGGAGCTGGAGAAGGCGGAAAGCTTCTTCGCCTTGATCGACGCTTCCACCTGAGCTGGTGAACGCCCAGGATCAGCCCGCCGCCCACTTCTGGGCGGAATAGATCCCACCGCGCCCGCTGGAGAGCATGGCCGCGACGCAGGCGATGGCCGCCCATGGACCCGTCGAAGCGCCGAACAGCTCCATGGCCATGACCGTGCAGGCAAGGGGAGTGTTCGCCGCCGCACCGAACACCGCCACCAGTCCCATCCCCGCGAGGAGAGGCGAAGGCAGCCCCACCGTCGCGGACAGGGCCGCGCCCAGGGTGGCGCCGACGAAGAACAGGGGCGTCACTTCGCCCCCCTTGAACCCCACCCCCACCGTCAGGGCGGTCAGCGCCAGCTTGATCGCGAAATCCCACGGCAGGACCACCTCCCGGAAGCTCTGGTCGATCACCGCAAGCCCCAGCCCCTCGTAGCGCGGCCCCGCCACCCACAGGCACGCCACCACCGCCACGCCTCCCAGAGCGGGACGCAACCATGGACGGGAAATCCAGGCCTTGGTGCGCGCGGACACGCCATGGGACAGCGCCACGAACGCCCGGGCCGCGAGGCCGAAGACCACTCCGGCAAGCAGCGCGAGCGCGAATCCCTTCCCGTCCATGGCCGGCACTTCCGGAACGCCCCAATGGGCGTGGCTGCCCCCCCATGCCAGACAGATCCTGTCAGCCGCGACCGCGGTCAGGACGCAGGGGAGCAGGTGGACCAGCCGAAGATGCCCCACCACCACGAACTCCAGCGCGAAGATCGCCCCGGCCAGCGGCGTCCCGAACAGGGAGGAGAAGCCTCCCGCCACACCGGCCAGGAGCAGCATCCGCCGCCCCCGCACGGCGAACCGGAACCATCGCGCGACCTGGTCGGCCAGCGCCCCGCCCATCTGCACGGCCGTCCCCTCCCGCCCGGCCGATCCCCCGCAAAGGTGGGTGGCGAGCGTTCCCACCAGGACCATGGGAGCCATGCGCAAGGGAATGAAGGACTTGGGGTCGTGCAGTTCCTGCAGGATCCGGTTGTTCCCCGCCTCCACCAGGGAACCCCAGCGATGGTAGGCGAGCCCGGAAACCAGGCCGGCCAGGGGAAGGCAGAAGAGAAGCCATCCGTGGTCCTCGCGGATGGCGGTCACGGCCTGGAGGAGCCACAGGAACAGGGCGGAGGCGGATCCCGCCAACGAGGCGACCAAGGCCAGAGCCAGTGCCGCCCGCGCCGACCGAGCCACGCTGCTTGAACGTTCGAGATCCATTTGTAGGGAAAAGGTAGGCCAGAGGAATCCCTGCCCGGAACGGACACTTCCACGGGAGGGAGGTACCTTTCCATCCGTCCAGCCCATTACCAATCCCAGCGAATTCGAATCCTCTTGCGGGAGATCCTGACGTGAAATTCCTCCACTTGGCCATGACGGCAAGCATCGCGATCCATGCGGAAGTCCCCTACACCTTCAAAGCGAACGATCCGGCGCACGCCACCGAAGTGAACCAGAATTTCAAGTATCTGGACAGCGCGGTAGCCACCAAGGCGAACCGCGCACCGTTGGAATTGGCGATCGAATCCATCAACCAGAAAGCATCCAAGAGCGATCTGGACTCCCGCCTGGACATCGGCACATTCACTTCGTTCCAGAAGAAGATGTCCGCCGACAGCGCCATGCTCGACGGCAAGATCAAGGCCACGGCGACCTCCGCCCAGGTCAAGACGGATCTGGATGCCATCCGTGCGGATGTCGCGACGAAAGCCTCCGCGGCGGACGTCTCGAAGCTTTCCTCCACCGTCGGAAGCCTGGCATCGGCCACGGATCTCGCGAAATTGAAGGACGCGATCGGAGCGAAGGCAGACACCACCGCGATGAAGACCGCGCAAGGAGACATCGCCGCCCTCAAGACCTCGGTGGGCACCCTGGCGAAAGCCGCCGATCTGACCAAGACCCAATCGGAACTGGCTTCGTTGACCAAGACCGTCGAAACGAAGGCAGACACCACCGCTTTGAAGGTTGTGAAAGGCAGCCTGTCCAGTCTCGATGCCGCCGCGGTCAAGCACGTCACAATCGATGGAACCTCCACCGATTTCAACACCCCTCCCTACGGCTCCAGCTTCATGACGATCAACAGCGCGCTCAACACGCCCTTCGGATCGACATCGGCCAACTGGTACAACCTGCTCTCCCTGCGCCATCGCAACGGGACGGGCGATGGCGATGTCTATGGCGGCCAGATCGCCTGGGGAATGACCGGCTTCCAGGGGCGACTCGCCTTCCGCAGCCAAGCGGGCAAATGGTCTCCTTGGGTCGAGGTCCTCACCAAGACGAGCATCACCGCCGCCGATCTACCCGGCGGCCCCTACGTGAAGGAGAGCCCTTCCCTGTCCGTGGACAGCTCCGGGGTGGTCCACATGGCCGCGTTGAAGGTGCATTCGGACATCCGGACCCCCGACTACGTGTTCGAACCGGACTACAAGCTGTCGACGCTTGCCGAAGTGGAGTCCTTCACCCGGGAGAACAAGCATCTTCCGGATGTCCCCAGCGCCGCCGAGATCGAGAAGGGCGGCTTGGATCTGGCGAAGATGAACCTCGCCCTGCTGAAAAAGGTGGAGGAGCTGACCCTCCACGCCATCGCCCAGGAAAAGCGGATCGAAGCCTTGGAGACCGAAATCCGGACCCTCCGCTGACGGAGGTGGGCGCCAAGGCGGGGCTCCAACTACCTTTCCCGCCCACTATGGCCATCAACGAGAACGCTGTCGAAAACGTCCTGGAAACCCGCTACGCGAGCGCCGAGATGGCCCGCATCTGGAGCCCCGCCTTCAAGTTCGGCACCTGGCGCCGTCTTTGGATCTGGCTTGCGGAATCGGAAAGGGAACTGGGACTGCCCATCTCCGAAGAACAGATCCAGGAGCTTCGCGACACCGCTTCCGACCTGGACCTGGAAGCCGCGGCCCGCTACGAGAAGAAGCTCCGCCACGACGTGATGGCCCACGTCCACGCCTGGGGCGACATCGCCCCCAAGGCCAAGGGGATCATCCACCTGGGAGCCACGTCCCAGTTCGTGGGCTGCAACACCGACCTCATCCAGATGCGCGAAGGTCTGATGCTGCTGAAGAAGCGTCTTGCCCGCTCCATCGCGGCCCTTTCCCGGTTCGCCGACGAGCACAAGGACCTTCCCACCCTGGGCTTCACCCACTTCCAGCCAGCCCAGCCCACCACCGTGGGCAAGCGCGCGTGCACCTGGATCCAGGACCTTGTGATGGACTACCACGAGGTGGCGCGGCTGATCGAATGGCTCCCTTTCCGCGGAGTGAAGGGAACGACGGGCACCCAGGCTTCCTTCGTGGAGCTGTTCGAGGGCGACGAGGAGCGTATCGACGCGTTGGACCGCCGGGTCACGGAAAAGGCGGGATTCCGCCGGCCCCTGACCATTTCCGGGCAGACCTACACTCGCCACATCGACAGCCGCGTGATCCACGTGCTGGGCGAGATCGCCGTGACCGTGGGCCGCATGGGCAACGACATCCGCCTGCTGCAGCATCTGAAGGAAGTGGAAGAGCCGTTCGAAAAGGACCAGATCGGGTCCAGCGCCATGGCCTACAAGCGCAACCCGATGCGTTCCGAACGTCTCTGCGCGCTTTCGCGCGTGGTGATGGCCCAACAACAGGTGATCGACTCCACCGCGGCCGCCCAGTGGTTCGAGCGGACCTTGGACGACTCGGCCGCCAAGCGGATCTCCGTGTCCCAGGCCTTCCTGGCCGCCGACGCCTGCCTAGTCCTGGTGGAAAACATCGCTTCCGGCATGGTGGTGTACCCCAAGATGATCGAAGCCAGGCTCAT
>Ga0116170_10000354_pt1 | contig 48594 bp, 43 predicted proteins | sample AD_JPNHW1_MetaG_FD_89797 | JGI IMG/M metagenome (GOLD analysis project Ga0116170, IMG submission 89797) | Active sludge microbial communities of municipal wastewater-treating anaerobic digesters from Japan - AD_JPNHW1_MetaG | ecosystem: Engineered > Bioreactor > Anaerobic > Digestate | place... | reverse complement strand
GAGGGCTGAGGCGAGGACAATGACGATCACGATGATGGGTACGAGCGCGGGCATGGTTAAATAGTGGTCTCCCCGGATTCCAATGTCAACTGTCGATGGGAACCTGTTTCCCTACGGGCGCCCGCCATCCCGGATCCTGCCTTGGCCCCGGATGCGGTCCTCGCCGCGGGCTCCTATCGCCTTTCGTGGTTTTTATCGGGCCAATGGCGGTAGTCCCCGGAACGCACCCGCTCGCACCAGCCGGCATTCGACATGTACCAGCGGACAGTCGCCCTGAGGCCTTCCTCGAAACCATGCTCCGGGCTCCAGCCGAGCTCGGACCTGAGCCTCGAACAGTCGATCGCATAACGCCGGTCATGGCCCGGCCTGTCCCTGACGTAGGAGATGAGGGCCCTCAAGGCCCCCGCGTCCCTTCCCGTCTCCTCCGCCACGATCCCGAGGAGCCGCGAGAGGAGCCCGATGTTCTCCCACTCGTTCCCGCCGCCGATATTGTAGCTCCGTCCGGCCTCGCCCTTCCGCATGATGGTCCAGACGGCCGAGTTGTGGTCCTCGACGTAGAGCCAGTCGCGGATGTTCCTCCCGTCGCCATAGACCGGCAGCTGTTTACCCTCGAGCATGTTGAGGATCATGAGGGGAATGAATTTCTCTGGAAACTGGAAGGGTCCGTAGTTGTTCGAGCAGTTGGACAGCGTCACCGGCATGCCGTAGGTATGGTGGTAGGCCATAGCGAGGTGGTCGCTCCCCGCCTTGCTCGCGGAATAGGGCGAGCGCGGATCGTAGGGCGACTCCTCGGTGAAGAAACCCGTCTCGCCCAGGGATCCATAGACCTCGTCCGTGCTGATGTGGTGGAAGAGGACGTCATCGCGGTCTTTCCAGGCCTCGCGCGCGGCCTCGAGGAGGGTGAAAGTGCCCAGCACGTTGGTCGTGACGAAATCGGCAGGCCGGAGGATTGACCGGTCCACGTGGCTCTCCGCGGCAAAGTGGACCACCGCGTCGGGGGAATGTCGGGCAAACACCGCCGCGACTGCATCCTTGTCCCTGATGTCCGCCTTCTCGAAGAAGTAGCGCTTCCCGCCAAGGCTCGCATCGATGTCGGCCAGGTTTTCGAGGTTGCCCGCATAGGTGAGGGCATCGAGGTTCACCACCCGGCCATCGAATCCGGCCTTTCCGAAGAGGTAGCGGATGAAGTTGGCGCCGATGAAGCCCGCGCCGCCCGTGACGAGGATGGTCTCGAACTCGCGGTTCATCGATCGGCTCCCATGGGACCCCGTTGGCTCGCCGCCACTTCCTTCACGAACTCCGCAAGGCTCTCCTGCCAGGCAGGCGGCCTGATGCCGAAGGTCGCAAGAATTTTCCCGGTCGAGAGGATGGACGAGGCAGGCCTCCTCGCCCGAGAAGGGTATTCCTCGGTGGTCAGAGCCCTGACGCTGCATGGCTTTCCCAATATCCCGTTCTCGCGCCCGAGGCGCTCGATCTCACAGGCGAAGTCCCACCAGCTCGCCTCGCCCGAGTCCGTGAAGTGGTAGATGCCCGGCTCCGGCGAAGGCTGTCCAAGGATGACGGCAATCGCGTCGGAAAGGTCGCGGGCCCACGTGGGGCTGCCCCGCTGGTCGGCCACCACCCCGACCTCGTCCCGTTCCTTCATGAGCCCGAGCATGGTCAGGACAAAGTTGGGCCCGTGCCGGCCATAGAGCCAGGCGGTCCTCAGGATGATCGAATCCGGAGCCTCGGCCATGACGAGCGCCTCGCCCTCGGCCTTGGTCCTTCCGTAGACGCTCAAGGGTGAGACCGCCTCGTCCTCGCGCCGCGGCCGCTCCTCGCTTCCGTCGAAAACGTAGTCTGTCGAGATTTGGAGGAGGCGCGCGCCGATCCCGCGAGTCAGGCGGGCAAGCTTGGCGGGCCCTTCGGCGTTGAGGCGCCTGCAGGCCTCGGCTTCGACCTCGCCCTCCGCCCTGTCCACCTTGGTATAGGCGGCGCAGTTCACTATCCACGAGATGCCGCGCCCTGCCGCGAACTTCGCAAGGCACTCCGGATCCAGTATGTCCACCTCGCGGCCGGTACCGACAAAGCCGATGCCCTTCCTCGAGAACGCCTCCGCGAGCTCGGCGCCAAGCATGCCCCGGTCGCCGACGAGCCAGATCATGCCCTGTCCCCGTAACCCTCGGCGGGGCCCCCGTCGGGACCGAAATACTCCCGTCCCGGATCGAAGGCCGGAAGCGCCCTATCCTTCCCGGAAAGCTCGGGAAGCGCCCCGAAGTCGGGCCACTCGATGCCTATCGTCGGGTCGTCCCAGCGAATGCCATCCTCGTCCTCGGGATGGTAGTAGTCTGTGCACTTGTACGCGAAGACCGCCTCGTCGGACAGGACCAGGTAGCCATGGGCGAAGCCCGGCGGAATGAAGAGGAGCTTCCTGTCCTTCGCCGAGAGTACAGTGCCTTCCCAGGCCCCGAAGCTGGCCGAGCCCCTTCGCAGGTCCACGGCCACGTCGAAGACCTCGCCGGAGATGACCTGGACGAGCTTTCCCTGCGGGTGCTCCCTCTGGAAATGGAGGCCCCGGAGGACGCCCCTGCGCGATCCCGATAGATTGTCCTGGACGAAACGGAGCTCGAGGCCAAGTCCCTTGAGTTCCCGCTCGTTCCAGGACTCGAGGAAGTACCCGCGGGCGTCGCCGAAGACCCTGGGAGCCAAGACGAACATTCCCGGGATGCGAAGGAAACTCATGCTGAATGACATGCGTCCTGTGCTCCTGTATGGCCGGCCCTAATCCAGGGCCTATCGCCTCTTCCGCATGGCCGTGCCGAATTCCTCGACGGTCTTCACGAAATCCGCCTTGCCGAAGTTCTGCATGATCTGGAGCTGCATCGGGAAGCGGGGCTCGACCATGATGAGGCAGTAGTACCGCAGGTAGACCGCGGGTCCGGTATCGAGCCGCACTTCCTCTAGCTCCCAGCCTCCCTCGGAAATCCGCGTCGAACCGTCCGACTCCGTCATCGTGAAGGTCTCGGCCATCCGTCCCGGCCCCTTGGGCAGGAACTCGCAGCGGAAGACGAGGTTGGTCTCGTACCGCAAGCCCATGACGGCCACGAGGTTCCGCTGATCCATGACCGCGACGCCCTTCGCCTTCGACCTGAGCCTCACCGAGGCGATGCGGGAGAACACCTTCGGATAGCCCTCATAGTCGCCTAGTATGGCCACGGCTTCGTCGAGGGTTCCGTCGAAGACCGCCTCCACCCTGACGGCCGTCCTGATCCAGCTCGTGCCGTCGGGAAGCTTCTGCAGGCTCGCGTCGTAATCGATGGCGCGGGCATGGCCCCTGAGGGCGGCGAGGTCCGAGGGCAGGGGTGTCGCATGCACCGTGTTCACGAGGAGCAATGCGGGGAGCACCCCCTTGCAGAACCTGGTCGTGTGGCGGAGCCTCGACAGGCATGTGGCGAGCATGGTCCCTCCGTTTCGCCCTTACCTCGTCCGAATGCTGTATGAGGCCCCGAGCCGCAGCCTCAGGATCGGCTGGGTGTTGCCTTCCACCGGAGTGTACATCTGGATCAGCAGATCTCCGTCGGAAGTGCCGTTCGCGGGGGAGCTCAGGGTCACCGCGCCGAGCTTCAGCGCGTCGAGGGCGACACCGATGGACAGGGACGAGAAGAAACGCCAGTCGCCGACCTGGCGAGAGGCCTGCAGGACGGCGAGGAACCTCTTTTCCAGGACGGCATCGTCGAGCCAGTGGGTTCCGTCGTCAGGCTGTCCGTACAGCTCATGCCAGGGATTGGCCGGGCTGTTTTCTCCCATCAACCGGAACTCCAGCCCCGCCCCGAGGTCATATCCCGAGATGCGGTCGCTCCACTCGAGCCTGATAGCGAAGTTGTTCTCCCCGTAAAGGTATCCGATCGCGTTGTCCTCGATCCCGATCTCGCGCAGCTCGGTCGAATCGTAATCGAAGACCGTGTCGGGATAATACGTATAGCCGTAGGCCTTCCCGGTCCAGTTGCTCGCGTCCTTCATCGAGATGGGTTCGAAGGTGTACTTGGTGGCGCCCGCGCAATAGAGGGCGAACTTGCCGGCCTCGGTCTTCAGGCTTCCGCCGAAGGTCCAGGCGAGTTTCCAGGGGTTCCAGGGAGTGTCCGGGAACAGGAAATGGACATTGAAGTCGTCCATCAGGACCTGGGCATTCAGGGTTGCGCCGCTAGGCAGCTCCCAGTCGAAGAAGGCACCGATGGAATTCCCCTCGTTGCCGCCTGTCGTCCATGGTCGGCCGCTATTCGTCTTTGCGTACTGGAGGAAGTACTGGGGTATCGGGTTGAGGAAATACTCATAGTCGAAGCTGCGTCCCGTGTAGACCGCGGCGTCCTGGAAGCCGAAACGCATCCCGGGCGCTACCTTGAAGCCGTAGGTCTTTACGTTCGCTCCGCGATCGATATACCCGTCGGGCCATGCGGGGGTCTCCGCCGCGGAATGGTTGTTGAGCTCGATCCAGCGCGTCTGGTAGATGAAGAAGTCGTCCTCGTAGCGGAGGTTCATGAGGAGGGCGCTGTGCCCCAATCCGTTGATGAAAAGGCTGTAGGGCGAATCGATCTCGTCATAGTGGCGGAAGCGGCCCGCCTCGAGGGTCAGCGGCCCGAAGGGAACCCTTATGCCGCCTTCGTCCATCCAGAAATAGAGGCCAAAGAACTCCTTGCCGGGGATATTTGCCTCTGCCGGCGCATACTTGCCGTCCGACTCGAGGGAAAGGCGGGCGATGAGGTCGAAGGGCCTTGTGTCCAGGCCAAGGCTTATGAACGCGGAACCGACAAAGCCTTTTTCGCTGCGATCGTCGTAGCCGGCGGTCCCTCCGATGGTGATGACCGGCACGGTTTTCTCCACGGGAGCGGCCGGGGCGCTATCGCTTGCCTCGGCCGGCGTCGCCGCCGCCGCCACGGTCTCGCTCGCGGGCGGGGTGGCCTCGCTTTCGTCGGCCCTGAGTCCCAGGGGGGCCGCGAACAGGAGGCAGGCGAGGAAGAACGCGAAGACCAGGCTATGGATGTTTGCTTTCATGTTCTCTTTCCATTTTCTTTGGAATATGGGGCGCGACGGCCCCTGCCATTGCGCGCAAGGAGGCGCATCTTACTCGCCCCAGGCTCGCCGGCCGATGCTCGTCTCGCTCCGGTAGCGCCAGGATACCGAAAGGCTTGCCTCGACCCAGAAATCCTTGTCCCGGAGGAGGGCTGCCGGCTTTGCGGACAGCTCGAGATAGCCGAGCTTGTACCGTAGCGGCAGGCTGAGGGAGGCAAAATAAAGCTGGCCCTTGTCCGCCTCGGGGCCATAGAAATCGGTAGAGACGAGATCGGTCTCCCTGTCCCGCCGCAGCAGAAGAAGCTCGAATCCCCCCGAGAGGCCCGGGACGCCAAGCGGGAATTCTCCCGAGGCGGAAAGCCAGAGCGCTCCGGGTCCGTAGGGGCTCGTGAGTGGCAGGAGTATCGACCCGCCATCCACGAGATAGCGGGCGATGAAACGCATGAAGGGATTCTGGTCGTAGGGCATGTTGTGCGTGCCGTCGTAATTGCCCCATAGCCGCTGCGTGTAGCCGACCTCGGCGTACAGGCCGAAGCCGCCCGCCGGCATATCCCCCGTATATCGCACTCCGAGGGCGTAGGCATCGATGGTGGGCGCGGCGGTGTCGCCTATGCCGAAAATCGCCCCATTGATGTCGTCGAATCCGGCCTGGGCGAGGAGGGCCAGCCGGTCGTTGAAGTCGTAGCGGAAATCCAGGACCATGGAATTGTTGGTCTGCAGGACCCCGGTCTGGTGCCAGGAGACCACGGGAAAGAAGTCGGTGAGCACGAACTTGTTGTTGCGCCTCGACATCATGGTATGGCCGGAGACGCCCATGCGGAAGGCGCCGAAGTCCCAGGCAAAGTGATGGAGGGCCTCGACGATGATCGTCGGGTTCGTGCTGTCTTCCCATCCGTAGTATGAGTTGATGCTGCCGATCGGATCAGCTCGTGTGACATTGGGGTTTACATCATACGAATCGTCATCGTATTCGTTCGCTTCCCAGGACTTCCGCGCCTGGATGGTGGACACCATCCAGTCCATCGTGAGCGGACCGAGGCGACCCTGGGCCCGGATGGCGTCATAGTAGGGAATGCGGAAGGACGGAAGGAAGCCGCCTTTCAGGCCGTCGTTCAGGTCCACGCGGTCGCGGCCGAAGTAGATGTCCAGGTTGGGCGAAAGCCAATAGGCGACGCCGCGGGCTATGTTCTTGTTCTGGATGGCCACGGGATTGCCGGACTCGCCAAGCAGGACGAGGTTTGTCGGGGTGAAAAAATCCCCCGTCCACTCGGCCCTCAGCTCGGCTTCGACAGCGAGATTGAGACCCTGCGGGGCGCCGTACTCGAGGACGAGGCGCTCGAGCGGCGCCTTGTCCAGGAAATTGCGGCGGATGTCTATCGCGTTCTTGTGGGCGTAGTCCTCGACCAGGACATCGGCTGACCTGGCGGTATATTCGATCGTCGTATCGGTTTCGAAGCGGAGCACCGGGCTGTCTTCCGGCGGACCTCCGGTCTGGGACCATGTCGCCGCCGGCATTGCCATGAGCATGGCCGCCAGGATGGACATCCGGGTCGCATGGCGCGCGATGCCCGCTCCCGCCATGGATGAGGGTCGTTTTTCCATGAGCTTCGCTCCTTGGCCTTTGCCTGCCATGTCGTTGCTCCGGCCTGCCCTACAAGGCGAGGAAAAGGGCGGCCGCGATTTCGATCGACCCGTCTCCCGAGGCTGTGCCGCCGAACACGTCCGAAAGGTCATACCCTCCGGACACCCTCAGCGAATCCTGCCTCTCTGCGTCTATGCCCATCTCCAGGCAGAGGCCCGCGGCGCAGTGGAAGTTGCCGGCTTCCAGGAGCCCCGTGCCTGCCGCTTGCACGAAGGCGGCGTCTACGAAGGGGGCGATGGTGAATTCGACCGCCAGCTTGTCGTCTTTCAGGAGTCGCCCGCGCGCGAACAGGATTGGAAGCTCGGCAGTCGCCAGGAGCCCGGTGTCACCCGAAAGGGAGGCCGTGGAATCGACGACGCCCCGGAGCAGTCCGGCCCAGTCCGAGCGCTCCTCGCTGTCGAGCCGCAAGGAGACCGAGGCGACCAGGCCGGCCAGATGCCAGAGGCGTATGCCGCCTTCGGCGCCAAGCGAGGCCGCATATGCCCAATCGCCCGAGCCGAAGACCCTGGATACCGTCCCGCCGGCCCAGGCCGAATAGCCCTGCCAGAACGCCCCCCGATAGTCGCGGCGACCCATTTCCAGGAGGGCGCGGGCCGAAAGATCCGCGGCCGACGAGCCCGAAACGGGGAAGCTGGTCGAGAAGGCCAGGCCGCCGAAGGCGGAAAGACCGCCCAGTACGCCCAGGTCAAGGAGCCTTCCTCCCGCCTCCAGGGCGAGTTCCCCGACGGAATGATCGGAGATCACGGCGTCATAGTTGAAGGACAGGGACCAGGGCAAGGGCAATTGTCCCAGGAGTCCGGCTGCGCCGGACACGCCTGCGTCGAGGCCCGTCGCTCCGTCGCCCTTGGAGTACGATGCGGCGACATCCAGCCGGAAGAAAGGCGTGATTCCCGATGCGTCCCTGAATACGCTGCCGATCCTGAAGACCCCGCCGGCGAAAAGGACTGACTCCTTGATTCCCCCGAAGACGGCGGGGCTTATGAAAAGCACGTTGCGCGGACCATCGGGCAGCTTGGCCGGGAAGAAAGGCTCCAGCCCGTGCGCAACCGCTTCGAAGGCGTTCCCTGCGAGACCGGGCGCTGCAGGCTGGTCGGCGAAGCGGACAAAGCCAAGCGAGGGATCGGGAATCGATCCCTCGAGGGAGAAGGCCGACGGCTGGTCGACGGCCCGAAGGGGGAATGCCGGAACGGATTCCTGGGCAAACCCGCGCGACGTGGCGAAAAGGCCAAGGATGAGGGCAATGCCGTAATGTACTCGCATGGTGTTCCCCTAGAAGTGAAGGCCAAGACCGAGCCAGAGCTCGAGGCCGCTGAGCGCGATGGTCTTCGTCTCGAAAAGGTCAAGGAGGTCGTAACCGGCCGAAAGCCGGTAGGAGAAAGCCCGCGCCTTGTCGGGGAAGACGATGATCTCCGCGCCTCCGCACAGGATCTCCTGCCCTGGATCGAGCACGGCCTGGGCCGGATCCGTCCGGACGAAGCCAAGGTCCAGGAAGGGATTCAGGAAGACCTCGGACGACAGGAACTCGATGCCGAAAAACCGGCCCTGCGCCAGGTCGAGGGGAAACTCGAGGTTGACCACCATGCCGAGATCCCCGCGGAGGGTGTCTTTCATCCCGCGGAACTCGTCGTCCCAATCGAAGTCGCCCGCGTCGCCGAGCAGGGTCCAGTCGGCGAACCAGCGCCCCAGGATCCGCAGGTTGAGTCCGGCCACCTGGCAGAAGGGCTGGAAGAACCGGGCATTGAGGCTGAAAGCGAGGTCATAGCGGTCCTGATGCTGTTCCGCGATGCCGTTGTAGGTGTACGTGGCCGAGAAGGAAAAGCCTGCTCCCTTCCGGAAATTGCCGATCCAGTCGATGCGGCCGGCCGCAAGGCTTTGCGTCGCGGTGTAGCCCACGTTCCGCAGGTCGAACGAGGGCAGGGAGCTTTGGACGAAAGGACCGATCGAGAACGAGCAGGTCAGGGGACCTAGAAAGCCTGTGTCTCCAAGGACGACGCTCGACTGGGCGGCAAGGGATCCCGAGAGATAGGGATCGCCGTGGTCCAGATAGTAGTAGACGTAGCTGGCGTTCGCGGAAAGCGTCCAGGGGATGAGGGCCGTGAAGGAGTAGGCTATCCCCGCGCTCGCCGAAAGCTCGTGGTCCTGGTCATCGCGGTCGTAGGTGTAGGAGATGGCCGGCTTCAGCGTCCATCCCTTCCCCAGGCCGGCAAGCCCGTAGGTCGACGACAGGGAGACCGATCCGTCCAGATCGGGTTTCCCGTCCTCCCAGAGGAGGTCGAAATCGGTGGAGAAGCGCCAGTCGCCGCCGGCCAGCCCGAAGGGCAGGGCAAAGTCCCCTCCCAGCTCGAAGCTGTCATCGGCAAAGAAGTAATCGAAATTGGCGGTCACCGTCTCGAGGCTTCCGAGGAAGTTGAAATCCTTGAAGCGCACCGCGACGGAGAGCCCGTCATCGGAGTTGTACTTGGGGAAGGGCACCACGACGGCCGTCGTGGAAGTCCTGGCGTCCACCACCAGTTCCGCCGGCCGGGGCCCGCCATCGGCCGGGGCGTCAAGCAGCCGCAGCGTCACGGAGGATGCCAGGTCGAAAACCCTGTTGTTCCGCAGGCGCCGGTTGATGTCCCCGGCATAGCTTTCGAGCGAAGGGAGGTCGCGGAACACCCTCCCCTCCTCGACGGCAAGGTAGCTGAGCAGCGCCGGCTCCAGGACAAAGCCGGTTATGTGGCATTCGACGCCCACGAGGACGTAGCCCGCATCGTTTTCTTCGGCGGAAACGCCTGCCCCCGAAAGGACCAAGGCCAGGGAGAGCATCAGGAGAGTCAGGGGACGACGACGCATGGGAAGACAGGCCTCCGATTATTGGATCATTTCCGCCAAGGATACCATGACATGAACGACAGGGGAACCACGATCGCAATCAACCCTTCCGGGCGAGGAAGTCCCGGTAGGCGAGCGCTATCCCCTCTCGGAGCGGCGTCGAGCTCTGCCATCCCATGGCCGACAGCCGTGAGACATCCAGGAGCTTCCTTGGCGTCCCGTTCGGTTTCGAGCTGTCCCACTCCATCGTGCAGGCCCTCCCGGGAAGGTCAGCGTAGACTACGTCCCGGACGATCTCGGCAAGTTCCCGTATCCGAAGCTCCTTTCCGGAACCCACGTTGACGAACTCCCCGAGGTCGGCGGCATCCTTGTTTTCCATGAGGAAGACGACCGCGTCCGCGAGGTCCTCGCTGTACAGGAATTCCCGGAAGGGCGAGCCGTCACCCCAGAGCGTCACCCGATCCTCGCCGGTCGCCTTGGCCTCATGGAACCTGCGGATCAGGGCGGGAAGGACATGTCCGGCCTGGAGGTCGTAGTTGTCGCCAGGTCCATAGAGGTTCGTCGGCATCACGGAGAGGAAGTTGGTCCCATGCTGGCGGTTGTAGGACGAGCAAAGCTTGATCGCCGCGATCTTGGCGATGGCGTAGGCCTCGTTGGTCGGCTCGAGCGCTCCGGAGAGGAGGTACTCTTCCTTCATGGGTTGGGGAGCGAGCCGCGGATAGATGCATGACGAGCCGAGGTTGAGGAGTTTCTTCACGCCGGACTTCCTCGAGGCCTCGATGATGTTCAGCCCGATGGCCAGGTTGTCGTGGATGAAGTCGGCGGGAAAGCTGGAGTTGGCCCCTATCCCCCCGACTTTCGCCGCGGCCAGGAACACGTATTCGGGTCGCTCCGTTTCGAAAAAGGCTTCCACCTCGGACTGCCTCGTAAGGTCCAGCTCGGCATGGCTCCTCGTGACGAGGTTCGAGTATCCTCGCTCCCTGAGCCTCTTGAGGATGGCGCTTCCGACGAGGCCGCGGTGGCCGGCGATAAATATCTTGGCTTTCATTTCCATCAAGTATCCTTCTCCTGCACGCCCGTGACCCGCGGTCATCGGCAAGCGGCCTGTTTCGCCGCTTCCGTCCCTGAGCCCCGAAGGCTCGCTTATTCCCGGAATTCCTTCACTGCGAAGCCGCCCTTCTTCAGGTAGAGCTCCTGCTCCGCCTGCCTCATGTCCGCATCGACCATCATGCCGATGAGCTCGGGCAGCTGGACCTTGGGCTTCCAGCCGAGCTTGGTGACCGCCTTGGTCGGGTCGCCGATGAGGAGCTCGACCTCGGCCGGGCGGAAATAGCGCGGATCGATCTCGACGAGGACCTTCCCCGTCGCCGTGTCGATGCCCTTCTCCTCGACGCCCTTCCCTTCCCAGCGGAGCGTGAAGCCCGCCCGGCCAAAGGCCATCGTGATGAAGTCGCGCACCGTCGTGGTGACGCCCGTCGCCATCACGTAATCGTCCGGCTCCTCCTCCTGGAGCATGCGCCACATGAGCTCCACGTAGTCGCCGGCAAAACCCCAGTCCCGCCTGGAATCGATGTTACCCATGTACAGCTTGTCCTGCAGGCCGTGCCTGATACGGGCGGCCGCCCGCGTCACCTTGCGGGTCACAAAGGTTTCGCCCCTCCGGGGGCTCTCGTGGTTGAAGAGGATGCCGTTCGACGCGTGCATCCCGTAGCTTTCGCGGTAATTGACGACGATCCAGTACGCGTAGAGCTTCGCGCAGGCATAGGGCGAACGGGGGTAGAAGGGCGTCGTCTCGCGCTGCGGGACTTCCTGCACCTTGCCGAAGAGCTCGCTGGTGGAGGCCTGGTAAAAGCGTACCTTCTTGGTCATCCCGAGGATCCTGATCGCCTCGAGAAGGCGCAGGGTGCCGATCCCGTCCGTGTCGGCCGTGTACTCCGGCACTTCGAAGGACACCTGGACATGGCTCTGGGCCCCCAGGTTGTAGACCTCGTCGGGTTGCACTTCCTGGAGTATGCGGATCAGGTTCGTGGCGTCCGTGAGGTCTCCGTAGTGGAGGTGGAAGTGGACATTCTTCTCGTGGGGATCCTGGTAAAGGTGGTCCACCCGGTCGGTGTTGAAACTCGAGGCCCGGCGCTTGATGCCGTGGACGTCGTATCCCTTCTTGAGGAGGAATTCGGCGAGGTAGGCGCCGTCCTGCCCGGTGATGCCAGTGATGAGGGCCTTCTTCATTCATATCTCCTTTTACAACGCGATAATATAACTCCAAGGCGTACTGTTCACGCGCTTGGAGCCAAGCCGGCGCTTGCCGCGGCGGCTTGGGCCTTCCTTCGTCCCTTGAACCAGGCGGAAAACCTTTCCAGCCCCTCCTCGATGGTCGTCGTCGGCTTCCAGCCGAAATCCCGCAGCAGGTCGTCGACATCGGCTTCGGTCGCGTAGACATCGCCTGGCTGCATGGGGAGGAACCTCTTCTCGGCCTTGGCCCCGAGCGACGCCTCGAGCACCTCGATGAAGCGGCCCAGCCGTTCCGGGCGGTTGTTGCCGATGTTGTAGACCCGGCAGGGAGCGCTCGACGACGCGGGGTCGGGGGCCGCTGGATCCCAGGAGGGATCGGGGACCGGAGGCCTGTCGATCACGCGGACGACGCCTTCGATAATATCGTCGACGTAGGTGAAGTCCCGGAGCATATCCCCCCCGTTGTAGACGTCGATGCTCCTGCCGGCCATGATGGCTTCGGCGAATTTGTAGTAGGCCATGTCGGGACGGCCCAGCGGGCCGTAGACGGTGAAGAAACGGAGGCCCGTCGTCGGCATGCCGTAAAGATGGCTGTAGCTGTGCGCCATGAGTTCGTCCGCGCGCTTGGTGGCCGCATAGAGGCTCACCGGATGGTCCGCGTGGCCGTGGACCGAGAAAGGCCTCGTGGCATTGAGGCCATAGACCGACGAGCTGGACGCATACACCAGGTGGGGCGTCCCGGCGGCCCTGCAGGCCTCAAGGACCTCGAGAAAACCCACGATGTTGGACTCGACATAGGCGCGGGGGTTCTCGAGCGAGTAGCGGACGCCGGCCTGGGCCGCGAGGTTGATGACCCGGTCAAAGGCATGGGCCGCGAACAGGGCTTCCATCGCGGCCCTGTCCTCGAGCCGCATCCTCCGGAAGACGAGGCCGGGGTAGCGGCCGCTTCTCGCCTCGTGCCCCCAGGACTCGGACTCCTCCCGGGGAATTCCCAGGTCTGCGAGCCGTTCATGCTTGAGCTCGGGATCGTAGTAGTCGTTGAGCGAGTCTATCCCGACTACCTCGTCGCCACGGTCCAGGAGTCGTTTGGTGAGATGGTAGCCGATGAAGCCGGCTGCGCCGGTGACTAGATGCAGCATCCTATTCCTCCACGGGCTCTGGCAAACCCACCGCTAAGCGATGTCCGCCAGGGCTGCCAGGTATTTCCCGATGACGATCCGCTCGTCGAAGCGCTCCTCGGCGATCCGTCGGGAGGAAGCGCCCATCGCGGCTCGTGCGCTGGCGGGAAGAGCTGCGAAAGCCAGCATCCTCTCGGCGAGCTGCCCGGGATCGCGGGGCCTGCAGAGGAAGCCGTTCACTCCCTCGACCACCGGTTCGCGCGTGCCGATGGAATCCGCCGCGATGAGGGGCTTCCCCATGGCCGCCGCCTCGAGCAGGGAGCGCGGCGTGCCCTCGCGGTAATAGGAGGGCAGGACGACGCAATCCGCGGCCGCGATGAAGGGGAGCACGTCGTCCACGACGCCGGGGAGCTCGACGAGGCCCTCGGCGACCGCGGCGTCCAGCAGGGCGGGATCGGCGGCCCCGGGATCGGAGTCGTCGCGCTTTCCGATGAGGACGATCCGGACCCCCTTCATTTTGCCATGGACCAGGCGCGCGGCGCGCACGAGGTCGTCCACGCCCTTTGCCTTCAGGAGCCTACCGAGGAAGAGGAAGGTGAAGGGGCCCTCGCCGCGCGGGCGGGGAGAGAAGCGCGCCAGGTCGACGCCGGAACCGGGAAGGAGCTCGACCTGTTCCTCGCGCGCAAGTCCATCCTCGAGGAAGAGGGCGCGGTCGTCGGGATTCTGGAAAAAGACCTTTGCGACCCGCGTGAAGGCGAAGCGGTACAGGGCCCGGACCGCCCACTCGAGCGGGCCGCCGGACTCGAAGGCGGCCCCGAGTCCCGTCACGTTGTCCACGGCGGGAATGCCGAGGAAGCGCGCGGCGATCGAGCCGTAGAGGTTCGGCTTGATCGTGTAGTGCAGCACGGCGTCGGGCCGGAGCTCCCGGTAGGCGCGGAAAAAGGCGATGATGGTCGAGACTTCCCTGAGGGGATTCCTGCCCTTCGCGTCGAGCCTGATATCCCGGCAGGCGATGCCGCGCGACTGTATGCGATCGGTATACTCGTCCTTCGGCGCGAGCACGACGACCTCGTAGCCCTTTTCCCGCATCGCCGCGATGAGCGGCATGCGGAAATTCCAGACGTACCACGATGTGTTGTAGACGATGACGACGCGCTTCGGCTTCACGGCTCCTCCGGGAAAAGCATTGCTTCGTAGCTGTCCACGATGTGCCCGGCTGCGAAGTCCCGTGCCCTGAATGGGCCTTGGGCGCGGAGCCGCTCCGCCAGGGCCTTGTCGCGGAGGATGCGGCCGAGGCCCTCCGCCAGGGCCTCCGGATCGCCCACCGGCACGAGGAGGCCATGGGCCGCTTCCTCGACGCCTCCGCCCAGGGACATGGTTTTCCGCCAGTCCGAGCCCGGCGCGAGGATCTCGCGGGGTCCCGAGACGCAGTCGGTGGAAACCACGGGTATGCCCAGCGCGAGGGCCTCGATCAAGGCGTTCGGGAAGCCTTCGGTCTCGGAGGAGAGGACGAAGGCCGCCGCCGAACCGAGGAGGCGGTAGGGATTCGCGGCAAAGCCCGGGAAGAAGACCCTGTCGGCAAGGCCGAGTTCCGAAGCCCTTGTCTCCAGCGCCAGGCGCTCGGGCCCTTCGCCGAGCACGGCAAGATCGAGATCCGTCTCCCTCGCCGCCACGGCGGCGAAGGCCTCCAGGAGGTCGCCGAAGCGCTTCAGGGGCACGAGGCGCCCCATGGCCACGACGGTCCGCCTCCCTGGGCGGGCCTCATGGCGGCAGTCCGAAGGGAGGGAGGCGAGTTCGCGGGCCCGGTCAACCTCGTAGGGGTTGTTGATGGTGGCTATCCGCGACTCGTCGAGCCCGAGGAAGGCCGCAAGGTCCGAGGCCATGCGGCTGGAGATCGCCACGATGCGGTCGGCCCGGGGGTAGAGGAGGCGGGCGAGTGCAGCGTTGGCCTTGCCTGGGAGCCCCTCGTGCAACAGGCGCTCCGGCTTGGTGTGGTTTACGACCTCGGTTTCATGGCGGGCGCCGAAGGCCCGGGACAGGACGTTGACGTAGTTGGCCCGGAAAAGGTGGCTCTGCACGGCGCGATAGCCGCGTTCCCGCGACAGCGCGGCCAGGCGGCGGGCAAGGCGCGGCAGGGCCAGGAGCTTGGCGATCCCGCCCGCTAGGGGCGCGGAGCCTTCGGCTGGACCCTCGCCCTCCCCGGAAAGGAAGACGATCCTGAGCCCCGGGGGCAGCTCGTATGCCACTTCCCGTTCAAGGCACACGAGCTCCACGTCCCGGCCGCGACGGAGGAGCTCGGAGCAGATCGTGAGCACGATCCGCTCCGCTCCCCCCGGCCCCAGGGCGTTGACCATGAGGGCAACGGTGTCGCTCATCGCGACCCGCCTTTCCGCGCCGCCGTCCTCTCGAAGATCCCGTGCCACATGGACATGATCCGCGGCAAGGAATAGCGGGTGACGACGTCATGCGCCTTGCCGCCCAGCCTGTCCCGCAGGTCGCTGTCGTCCATGAGCCGCCCCATCGCGGCCGCCATGCCGTCCTCGTCGCCCTCGCGCACGAGGATGCCGTCCACGCCGTCGCGCACGATGTGCCGAGGTCCGGTCCTGCAGTCCATGGCCACCGCCGGTAGGCCCGCGGCCATGGCTTCGCAGAGGGTCATGGGAAAGCCCTCGAAACGCGAGGAGAGGGCGTAGAACGCGCCTTCTGCGTATTCGCCGTAGATGTCTTTCGTGACGCCGGGCAGCTCGATCCTTCCTTCGAGGCCGAGGGAAGCGCGAAGCGCCAGGAGCTCGTCCCGCAGGGGGCCGTCCCCCAGGATGCGGAGGGTCCAGCCGGGTCTCCCCTCGGCGGCCTTCGAAAAGGCGCGGATTAGCCGGTCAAAGCCCTTCTGCGCGGTGAAGCGTCCCGCGGAGACTATCCGTCTCGAGCGCCCCGGGGCGGCCGCCGCGGCCGCCTGCGGCGGTATCACGGGGTTCGGCAGGACGACGATCCTTTCCCTAAGCGACTTCGGGAAGAAGTCGACCGCCTCCTCCGTGAGGACGGTGATGAGGGCCGCCCGCGGGTAGAAGAACCGCCTCGCCGCCTCCCAGAAAAGCCCGAGAGGCTGGGCCGGCGGGTAGATGTGCTCGCAGGCGACTACGGGAACCCCGCTCCGGCCCACGGCCGCCAGGCAGAGGGCGTTGGTCTTGTCGACAAAGGAGACGACAAGTTCGGGTTCCGTCCTGAGGATCTCGCGACGCAGGTCCCCAAGGATGGAAAGGGCCGCCATCGCGGCACTGGCCTTGTTCCGGTAGCCCCTCCCCGCGAAGGGGGCCCTGAAGGCGACCGAGGGAGCAAGGGCATAGAAGGGCTCGGTCTTGTGCGTCGAGGTCGCGATGATGGACACGCTCCGGCCTTCGGCGGCCAGCGCGTTGGCGACGATGGAGAGGACCCGTTCCGCCCCGCCCGAGCCGAGGGAGGACGAGACGAAAGTTATGCGGCCCGGGCCTGTCATCGCGCACTCCCCGCGATGTCCCGCTTGTAGGCGATCCAGGCCGGAACCAGGGCCGCGCACGCGAGCAGCGGCCGCTTCGCGGCGGCCATCGCGCGGAACGCACGCTCTCCGCCGTGGAGCGAGAAGCGCAGGTAGTTGACCGAGGCCTTGAGGCGCGCGGCGAGGGGGATGGGCATGGCGGAGAGCTCGTCATAGAAGAGCCGCGAGCCGCGCCAGCTCTTCGCCCTGCTCCTGGCGCTGTGGAGGGTGATCCCGTCGTCTAGGGGAATGAAGGTCCGCAAGGCGATGTCGGCATAGCGGGTGCGGTAGCCGGCGGCGGCGATCCGGTTCCAGACGATGCTGGCGGGCACCCGCCGCTCTCCCGGGATATCGGGGAAGGGAAACTTGCGGAGGAGGTCGGTGCGCACGAAGCCCCACTTCTCGCCCCGCACCTTCCAGCGGTGGGCCAGGTCCAGCGCGGTGCCGTCCACGATCGCCGCGGGGAACCTCGTCCCCACGATCCGGCCTTCGGCGTCCTTGCAGTGCACCGTGACCCCCGAGTATCCCTCCCGCTCGGCTTCGGGAATGGATTCCCAGATTCCGCGGAAGCGTTCAAGGGAATCGGCGTCGAAGGCGTCGTCGGAGTCGCACTTGAGGAAGAGTTTTCCCCGTGCCTCGATGGCGCCCCGGTTGATGGCCGAGTGCATCCCCCCGTTCTCCTTGTAGACGTAGCGGACGGGGAAGGGCGCTTCGCGCGCGAAGGATTCGACGAGGGCCCGCGTATCGTCGGTCGAGCCGTCGTCCACGACCAGCCACTCGAAATCCCGTATCGACTGGGCCAGGAGGCTCTCGAAGACGATGCGGATCGTGCCGGCCCGGTTGTAGGTGGGCGTGAAGCAGGTGAAGAGGGGTTGCGGGGAGGCAGCTACGGAGCTCACGGCTGTCCTCCTGCCCCGAGTTCCTCGAGGACAAGGCGGGTGAAGGCGGCTCCGCCCGCGGGATTCAGGTGGTCCTGGTCCTCGAAAAGCTCGTCCCGGCCTCGGTACAGCTCCTCGTGGTCGAGCACCGGAACGCCGGCGTCGAGGAGGACCTGCGCCGCGCCATAATCCTTCCCCTTGATCTCGTCGAGATAGTCTCCGGCGAGCGGGAACCTGAGGCCTACGACCCGCACGCCCGCGGCCCTGCACTCCGCGACTATGGTGAGGAGGGTTTTCCGGAGGGCGGGTGAAGGCTCGCCGAAGGCGAACTGCGTCTCCGCGCGTCGGGCGGCCAGCGCTTTCCGGTTCGGCTTGTCCTTCCAGGCGAAAGAGGGCTCCGCGGGACCCGCTCCCGCCTTGTCCGCCGGACGGCTACGCTCGAAGAGCCGGCCCAGCTTCGCGATTACTGAGGCCTTGAAGAGGTCGCGCCCCTTCGGGTCCACGAGGGGGAAATAACGGTGCACCACGGCCGCGAACTTGCCCTCGCCGACCAGCAACGAGGACTTCTCGAGGTTGTTGGTGTACTCCCGGTATTTGGAGAGGGTGTGTCCGTCGGCGCTCACGACCACGAGGTCGATGCGTTGCTGGCTCAGGGCGTAGCGGAGCTTGTTCAGCATGTCGGCGTAGGAATCGCTGCCGGTCGAGAGGTTCGCTATCCCCGCCGCGCGGAGCTGCGCTTCGTCGAGGCGGGTGCCGTGGGAGTCCGCGAGGACTATCCCGTGGGCGCCGGGCAGTTCGGCCCTGGTTTTTTCCACGTAGTCGTCCTTGCCGACAAGAGGCGCTATGACGGCGAAAATCCCGAGGTTGAGGATGAGGAGGCCGAGAAGGAAGAGGATCACGTCCTTGATGAATCGCTTCAAATCGTCCCGCCTAGAACTGGAAATAGATGAACTCGATCTTCTGGCCGAAGTTGCCGAGCCAGTAGGTGCAGATGACAAGGGCGAAAAGGGCGGCCCAGCGCGGCAGCCTGCGCCAGCGCGCCAGTCCCTCGATCGCGTACTGGCCGCGTCGTCCGGCCCATTCGGCGGCCACGAAGCCGGCCAGGATCAGGAGGGTATAGAAGGCTCCGATCCGGTCGGGGAATTTCGGGATGCTGAGGATGGAGGGGGAGAAGATCCTGGCGATATAGGCCAAGGCTCCGCTGAAGGTGTCGGCGCGGAAGAAGATCCATCCGAGCACCACGAGAAGGAAGGTCAGGAGCATCTGTCCCGACTCCTTCAGGGTCGGCAAGGCGCGGCGCTCCGCGACCGTGTCCAGGTTGACCCGGTTCCTCCCGGAGAGGAGGATCGGCAGGAAATAGATGGCGTTGAGCGCGCCCCAGGCCAGGAAGGTCCAGTTGGCTCCATGCCAGAGACCGCTCACGAGAAAGATGATGAAGGTGTTGCGAACCTGCTTCCAGACCCCTCCCCGGTTCCCGCCCAGGGGGATGTACAGGTAGTCGCGGAACCAGGAAGTCAGCGAGATGTGCCATCGCCGCCAGAATTCCGCGATATCGCGGGAGAAATACGGGAAGGCGAAATTCCGTCTCAGGTTGAAGCCGAAGAGCCGGGCCGTCCCGATGGCGATGTCCGAGTAGCCGGAGAAATCGCCGTAGATCTGGAACGCGAAGAAGATGGCGCCGAGGAGCAGCGTGGAACCGGAAAAGGAACCGGCCTCGTCGAAGATGAGGTTGGCATAGATCGCGCAACGGTCGGCGATGACGATCTTCTTGAAAAGCCCCCACGCGATCTGCCGGCAACCGTCCAGGGCCTTCTCGTAATCGAAGCTTCGCTTGGCGAAGAACTGGGGGAGAAGGCTCGTCGAGCGCTCGATCGGCCCGGCCACGAGCTGGGGGAAGAAACTCACGTAGGCCATGAAGGCGATGAAGTCCTTCGTCGGGTCGAGTTTCCGCCGGTATACCTCGATCGTGTAACTCATCTCCTGGAAGGTGTAGAAGCTGATGCCCACCGGCAGGATGACCCGCAGCGTCGTGGGCTCGAAGGGCATGCCAAGGAGGGTGAAGGCCCCGGCCAGGCTTTCCGCGAAGAAATTGAAGTACTTGAAGAACCCGAGGAGTCCCAGGTTGACCGTAAGGCTGATCGCAAGTATCCACCTCCGTTTCCGGTCGTCCGTTTCGCGTCCCAGCCACCGACCGACCCAATAGTCGATGAAGCTGCTCGAGAAGAGGAGGATCAGGAAACGCCAGTCCCACCAGCCGTAGAAGACATAGCCGACGGCGATGAGGAAAAGGTTCTGCAGCCTCAGGCTGCGGTTCGTGACGAACCAGTAGAGGACGAATACGATCGGCAGGAAGATCGCGAAATCAAGGGAGTTGAAGCTCATCCTAAGGTACTCCGGTACTGCGTATGGTCTTCCGGCGCCGGGCCGAGTTGTCGGTTAGTTCCGTGCCCTGATGCGGTCGCGGAGGGCGATGAGCGCCGCGGCCGGCAAAGCCAGGATCCAGAGGATCCGGGCAAGGCCTGGATTGAGGGCTTCGCGCTGCTCCGCAAGGCTCCTGCCGGCCAGGAAAGAAAAGCGCCCGTAATGCACCGCGTTCTTCAGGAAGGCGAAGGGATCGAAGCGGAAGTAATCGAGGTCCTCGTTGAGGACGCCCGCGTTGCGCTGCGCGCCCATGAGGGGCCGCTTGATCTTCTTGTCGCGGGAACTCAGGGAGCCTCCCTCGCCGACGTAGTAGACGCGAACAACCTCGTTGAAGAAGCGCGTCTTGTACTTGCGACCCATGTCGCCCCAGCGGAAGCCGGACATCTCGGCCGTCTCGGCAAACGGATACTCGCGCATGACCTCGGTGCGGACAAAGCCCCATTTCTCGCCACGCACCTTGTAGCGGTACTTCCGCTCGAGATGTGTCGAATCGAGGGGGCTCGCGGGGAAGCGGTCTCCCACAAGCGTGCCGTGCTGGTCGACGCAGAGGCCCGCCGCTCCCGCGAAGCCGGCGCGCTCGCCCACGGGAATGGACTCCCAGACCCTCTTGAAGGTCGCAAGGGCATCGGGAGGGAACTCGTCGTCGGAGTCGGCCGTTATGAAGAGCTCGCCGGAAGCAAGCTCCAACGCACGGTTGGTGGCGAAATGCTTCCCGCGGTTTTCCTGGTATTCATAGCGGATGGGAAAGACAGCCTCGCGCGCCCAGCCCTCGACGAGTTCCTTCGTCCCGTCCGTCGAGCCGTCGTCCACGACGAGCCACTCGAAGTCGCGGAGGGTCTGCGCCTTGAGAGATAAAAAAACCCGGGCCAGCGTGTGAGCCCGGTTGTAGGTGGGGGTAAAAACGGTGAATAGCATCTCGTTCCTTGGGACGGGCCCTAGTTGTAATAGCCCGACGCGAGCCCGCGAAGAATGGAAATGTCGGCGCCCTTGGCTTTAGCCAGCCGGTAGGCAGGAACCCCGCCAAGCTTCCGCAGGAGCCTGGCCCAGAGGACAACCAGCCGCGAGCGCCTGAGCTGGCCGTCGATGACCACGTCGGCGCCATGGGAATTGTAGGTATGGAGGGTCGCGAGGCCCCGCAGGGCCCGGGCGGGAATCGCGACCCGCGGCTCCTCGCGGAATTCGCCTTCGGCGAGTGCGGTGATCTCGTGGATGACCACCGCCTTGCCGTAGCCACCCGCGCAGTCCTGCGAAGGACGAAAAAGCCGCCCGTCTATCTCGAAAATCTTGCCGGCGCAGCGAAGGTTGCGCACGTCCGTCGCCACCGGATTGCCAGAATGGGGCTTCCACGCGTCGGACACAAGGCTGTCCGACCTGAAGGCATAGAGTTCCTCGCTCAGGGAATAGCCGGGGTTTGTTCGCATGCTCGCGAAAAGCCACCAGCCATCCGCGCGCTTGACCACGCTCGCGTCCGCGCATTCCTGGCCCCCTACCAAGGTCGCCACCTTCTCCCATCCGGTGGGAAAATCAGTACAACGGTACAGGTCCAGGCTCTTGTTCTGGTGGCTCTCCGGGATCATGTAGAGTTGGCCACCCTCCTCCACGAGGTAGGGATAGGAAAGGTGATAGGGCTTCTCGAGCACCGAGAAGGGGCCTTCCAGGATCCCGTCCGCCCGGACTTTAGCGCAGGCCAGACGGGCGTGGGAGGCGCCGAAGAGCTGCTCCTCGAAAAAGAGCCATAGCTCACCGTCCCGGCGAAGCGGGAAGGGATCGGCCCAGAAGCGGTCCGCGGGCGGTATGATGGTATATTGTCCGCGCGCTCCTCCATCGATGGCGTCGGTGGAGAGCACGAGTGCCCACTGGTGGACGAACAGCAGTCGCTCGATCCTGCGTCGGAGACTCTCTGCCATAGCCTTGCGTAGCAGCGCGTGGGCTATCGGCGCAAGGTAGCGACGGCTCGCCCCCCCCAGAACGATCGGGTCCTCGTGCCCGTTCTTGGCGGGACTGAGCTCCTGGCCGGAGGCCAGGGCATTGACCGCCTTCTGCACGATCGAAGCCAGCCGCGCCTTCGCGCGGTTCAAGCTACGGTCGAGCGAGAAGGGATGGGCCGGAATCCAGCCCCTGACAAGGCCCTTGCATTGGCCATCGAGTGACAAGAGACGCGCCTGGATCGGGAAGGCAGTTCCCGAGACAATGGACCTCAGCCTGTCGAGGACCGTGCGCCCCTCGCCAATCTCGAGCCTGAGAACGCCAAGGCGCGGCACGCAGGAAGCCACACCGCCCCGCCTTGCCAAGTCAAGGAGAAGGTCGCAACCGCCTCCCTGCTCGAGGCGATCGAGAGGGACGGGCTCCGCCGTTCTTTCGTTTAAATCAATGGACGGCTTGCCGGCCCTTCGCTCGAAAATCCGGTACAGGCGATAGGCCGGCACCTGCGACAGCACGACCGAAGGCAGGTCCCAAAGCAAGGAAACGCCGCGCTCACCGGAGTCTGGGGCCAAAATCCGCACCGTATGGCCATCGGACTTGAGCCCTTCTATTGTCTGGCGCACCCAGAGAGGCAACCGATCATCGCGTACGGTGACTACAATGGAAAGCGTGGTGGATATTGGCGTGTTAAGTTGCATTGTTTGCCCTTATTTTTTTTTAGCGAAGGCCAGCATAGCTCAGTGAACTTTCCCCGGTCAAGGGACAGGGACTATCGGCCTCGTACCGAATCGCGCAGCCGTCGATATACCTCTAGGGCGAGGGAAGCCCCCCATCCCAGGGTCCACCTGTGTCCAAGCGCTTCCTCGTTCCATCCCTCGGTCCCGCCCCATCGAAGCTTGTACTCCTCGCCGCCGCGCAGGAAATCGAAGCTGCGGATACCTCGGTCAAAAGCCGCCCGCAGGACCTTGAAATACAGTGCCCGCCCGATGGAGTAGCGATCGAAATCAGTGTCATATGCGGGCATGTAATAATACATCGTCGACGGCGTGGCGAAGCCGAGGTGGGCGGCGATAACCCGACCGTCATGGCTGAGCCTCGAGTAGGAGGCATACCCGGCGTCGAACATGCTTGCGGCAAGCTCCGACATCCTCGCCCTCGCCCGCTCCTTCGTGAATTTGCTCGGCGTGGGCGTACCGCCCCAACGCTTTTCGTGGAGCCTGAAGAAGTCGCCAAGGAAGGAATCCACATCGTGTCGCGTGGCGACCTCAGAGTATTCGAGCCGCCCTTCCCTCTCGAGCCTCCGCTCCTGATAGACCGCGTCCTTGACCAGGCGGACAGGAAGCCTCGCCATGAGCTCGTCCCAGGAAGACGGCAGCTCCATCTTGGGACAGGGCGAGGCCCGGCGCAGCTCGAGCCTCGCGCCCGAGATTGCTGAAGCCGCGAGGCTCGGGGAGCTTGCCGGAAAGTCGCAGAGCTTGGCCCTGTCCCAGCAAGCCCCCCCCTCGAGCGTCTCGCGCCAGAGCGCGGCAATGAGCCCGGGCTCGTCGTCCCTCGCAATGAAATCGTGGTAGTCGGAGATCCCCTCGCCGATAAAGCACAGCCGCCTGTAGCGGAACGGCCCTGCCCTTTCCGTCTCGATCGCGAGCGGCGCAATTGCCTGCGCCTTGCCGGCCCGGTCCCGGAGCACAATGACGTTCAGCACAGTCCCCGCGCCGCGATATGCGGCGCAGATGCAGTTCCATCCATGCGACAGGAAGGGATTGTCCCTGACTCGGGGCGAGGAGAGCTCCTCCCACTCGGGCCTGAGCTCCTCGAGGGACGCCTCGTCCGCTATGACCTCGGCGATAAGCTCCCTCATCGGACCGAATCCCCTGCAAGGCCATCGCGCCGGGCCACTCCGGCAAATAGGGCTTCCCAGCTCGCCGCTATCTTGTCCGAACCGTAGCGCTCCCGCACGGCAAGGCCTTCCCTCCCTAGCCTGTCCCTGAGCTCCGCGTCGCTTGCCAGGCGCTCCATGGCCGCCGCGAGCGCGTCGATGTCTCCGTCGGGGACGAGAAGCCCGTCCAGCCCATCATGGATGATCTCGCGTGGTCCGCAGGGGCAGTCAAAGGCGATGACTGGACAGCCGAAGGCCATGGCCTCGACCAGGACCATGCCGAAGCCCTCGTGCCGGGAGGCGAGCACGAGAAAGGCGGCTCGCTCGTAAAGCGCGTAGACATCGGAGCGGCGACCAAGGAGACAGACCTGCCCCTCGAGCCCGAGATCCTTGATCCTCCGCTCGAGGGCCGGCCGGTCCGGACCATCGCCCGCTATCTCGAGCGTGTAGCCGTGCCGGTCCGGCATGCGGGCAAAGGCCTCGACGAGCCTGTCCATCCCCTTCTCGCGGGCGAGCCGGCCGACAGCGAGTATCGAGGCCCTTCTCGCCTCGCCGCCCGTCGCCGCGGGCAACTCGACTGGATTGCCGATGGCGACTGCGTTGCGGAGAAAGGGATAGGCGCCGCGATCCTCCTCCGTGAGGAGAACGACCTTGTTCGCCATCCGGTAGGTGATCGAGCGCAGGAGGTCGAGCCCCTTCGACACAAGGGGCACGCCCCGCAGGCTGTGCTCGGAGACGATGACCGGAACCCCGAGCCCGATACCCGCCATGATGGCGTAGACATTCTGCCGCGTCATGAAAGAGACGACGACATCCGGCCTCTCGTCGCGGATGAGGGCCCGCATGCCGGAAAGTTTCCTCCATGGCCCCGCACCGCGCCTCGGCGGCGGACCAGCGCTCGCGTTGAAACCGAGACGGAGCAGCCGGATTCCCGGATCAAGCTCGTAGAAGGAGTCCTTGATCGACCACTCCGCGGCTACGACCTCGTGCCCCGCCTTGCGCCATTTCCCGAGAAGAATCGAAGCGACACGCTCGGCGCCGCCGGACTGGAAGGAAGAGATGAAAAAGAGGATCTTCATGAATGCCTAGCCAGGCTCCTGATTTTCCGCCGGGGACGGTAGATCAGAAGATCGTACAGCCCCCACAAGAAGGAGAACAAAAGGTATCGTGGTATTCCATAGGTAGCCATTCGAGCGCGTCGCGTTTCCCGCCTCTGAAGGCTCTTGAATTCGGGTCGTGTGCTCATGCCGGAGTAGTCAAAAACCCCGACCACAAGACCGAGATATCTGGAAGTCACCTTGTGCTTGACGAGCGCGCGCTTGAAAAACTCATAATCTCCCATGAGCCGGTACGATTCATCATAGAGGCCCAGGTCTTCGAAAAGCTTTCTCTTGATGAAGGACCCTTGGTGAGGAAGCGTGTGCGTGAAAAAAAAGAAGGGCGACGACGAATAATCAGCCAGGGAGCTCAGGTACCTGCGCCCATCATCATCCTTGATCATGTCCCCGTAAAGTATGTCTTCCGGGTATCCCGGGGAAAACACATTCTCGAGCACATCCGGAGTGGCAAGGGAATCGCCGCCATTGAGAAAGAGAAGATAGTCTCCCCTTGCCTTCCGGATTCCCTTGTTCATGGCTTCATATATTCCCCTGTCAGGCTCTGAACACCAGTACCCTATCCGGTCTCGATAACGCTCGATGATTCCGACGGTGCCATCCGTAGAGGCTCCATCTACGACAATGTGCTCAAAATCGTTGAAGGTTTGCGCTCGAACGCTGTCGAACGTGGCGTCGATCTTCGTGGCTTCGTTCCTGCAGACTGTGATGATGGAGAGCTTCATGCCTGCCTAGCCTTTCGATGTAGGGCTCTTGTCCGGGTGGCGCGCCGACGGGCACGCGGCTCAACCAGCCTCAACAATTTGTCAAAAACCCTGACCCATCGTGCTGGATACGCCATTGTCGTGGCACGCAGATACCAGCGCACCAGTCTCCCCCAAGCTGCCTTTCCCATCTTGCCGATCTCGGGATCTCCCGGATCGCCCGGTGGTACCACATCCAGGAACAGGAAGGCCCGCAATGGAAGGCCGGACGTTTTCATTGCCTCGAGAGTCCGGCGATCCCACCAGTACGCCGAGGGGCGCATGGATCTCATGTCGATTCCCGCCGATTCATACATGGCGAAAAGGCCCGGATCCAGCGGCTTCATGTTCGCGATCTGCCGGTACATGTGCGTGTACCTTCGGTAGATCCTAATAGCGCTAGCCCCTGGCTCGTTTATGCGTTCCTTGACCTTGTACCAGCGCTGCTTGCTCTCCATCCTTGCCCAATCGGTGTACTGGAAATGGAGGAGCCTGACTTCCGGAATAGGAACAACGGGCTTGCCGGCGAGGGGGAACCGCGGGGTGCTTATCCAATTAGCCTCGTAGGCCGATCCATCGTCGACAAAACCGGCCACGGTCGGTTCGCGCTGCTCCCAATATCCGGTGTACTCGGGATCAATGTTCGTGAGCATGAAAGAGAATCCCGTGCCTGGCTCAAGCGTCCGTATTCGCTTAATGACCGATGCTTCAGAGATTCCTGACGATAGCGCCTCGTCCGCATCTATCGCGACCATGATCGACTCGCGGGAGTAATCGCGCGCGGTCTCGATTAGGAGGCGACGAAAGACGCCTTCGTTGTATTCCATCTCGCCTACATCGCGGTATAGGACCTCTTTATAGGACGTGGCTATCTTCCTGGTCGAATCTTCTGATCCCTGGTCAAGCATGACAATCTTGTCTGCCCAGAGGCGGGCGCAGCGAATAAAGCGGTCAAGAATCCACTCCTCATTCTTGACGGGAACAAGACAAAGAATTGGCCTATCCACCATGTCTCCTTTGTTTGGCACGACGCTGTCCGAGTCCGAAATCGGAGAATCGAGTCTCGACAAGGTATTGGAGGACTCGGCCAAGCAAGATCGGCGCTCGCTTGACCTTGTAGTAGAGAGGAAGGTTATTGCTTCGCAAGAGAAGCGCAAGCTGTTCGAATCGTAGCCTGAGAGAATCCCGGCTGGAAATTCCGGTGGTAGCCATTTCAACAAGGACGACCGGCAACATCATGAAATGCGCGGACGGGAAGACATTCGCCATATAGAGCGCGTCCGAGACTATCTTGAACCTTGTATCGTATACGCCGTGACTCTCGTAGAAGGCGCGCTTGACTATGCAGCCCGTATGGGGAAACCGGCACTGCCTGAACCGCCTTCGATAGCTCGGCTCCCAGACAGTCGCCTCCTCGTCCGCCTCTTTGCGGTAGCGGATGGCGCACGCGATTATGTCGAAAGCCCCCTCCTCGAGGGAACGGGCCAGATCGCAAAGCATCGCCGGATCGGCGTACGCATCGTCGGAATGCAGCAGATGGACATAGATTCCACGCGCGCTCCTTATGCCTTTGTTCAGGGCATCATAGATGCCGGAATCGGGCTCCCGAATATACCGCACCTTGTAGGGTGCGCCTTGCGCATACTCCGCCACGATCCCGGCGGTCGCGTCAGAAGACATATTGTCAACTATTATGTGTTCAAGCGAAGATATCGTCCCGTGAAGAGCGAGCACGCTCGAAAAGCAGGCAGGCAACGACGGCGCCCGGTTGTAGGTGGCCGTCACGACGCTGAGCAAGGGAATCTCGTTCATCGCCCCAGAACTCTCTCGTAGACGTTCGCGGTTTCCCTGGCTGTCTTCTCCCAACTGAACGACGCGGCCCGTTCCTTCCCCTTGCGGGAGAGTTCCACCAAAGCCCTGTCCTTACCCGCAAAGAGTTCGAACGCCAACTCGATGGACTTTGCGTCCTTGGGACCGAAATACACCGCCGAATCTCCGGCGATTTCGCGCATCACGGGGATATCTGAAAGCGCAGTCGGGCATCCTGCAGCCAAGGCTTCCAACGTGGGCAATCCGAACCCCTCATCCATCGACGGGAAGAAAAAGCCGAGGGCACCGCCGTATAGCCCGGGGAGTTGATCCGCTGCTACAGAGTGCTGGTGCACCCGTCCTTCAAGGCCAAGGGATCCTATCAGCGCCTTCTCCTCGGAGCTGAATTGTCGCCCCGTGCAGACAATGCTTATATCCGGATGGCGTTTCATAGGCCGCTCAAGCGCCCTCAGCCAGTAAATCCAATTCTTGTAGCCGCTCCGCCCCCCGACGAAGAGCATATAGCGACCGAACTTCTCCGTATTTGGGAGACCCTCCTCCCGCGCATTCCTGAATAAATTACAATCAACGCCGAGATGGACTACATGGGTCCTAGTCTCGTCGAACTCAAAGTACTTGAACAACTCCGTTCTCGTGTAATGCGAAATGCATATGACCGCATCCGCGTGCTGGAGATACAGTTTCTTGGAGGCGGTCATGTTGTCCGCAGGACTGAAATGCTCCGGCAATCGCTCATGGATGCAATCGTAGAAGGTTATCACCATGGGCGCTCTTTTCGGAGCGGAAAGGCAATACGGATCAAAGGATGTGGGATGAAAGATGTCGTGCGCGACATCCTTGATGGCATTCAGGGAATTGTCCGTATTGAGCTTCTTCAAATCGATGCCACGTGCCTTGTCGATCAGGCGCTGGACCCTGCTACGTTTTCCCGCTTTCCTGAAAGGCCTTGTCGCGAATCGCTCCAGGTCAACCGCGCTCTCGTTTTTCGTATTGTCGAGCGAAAGCACTGGCGTGAATTCTTGAGGAAGATTGTTCATCAGGTGGGAAAAATACTGGCTAATCCCGCCAATCGATTGGTACATGAATGTCTGGTGATCGTATAGCACTCGCATATATTTCTCTTTTCGGCCCATGGTTCCGGTCAGGAATCCCTTCGGGAAAATCTTGCTAAGGCGATGCATGGCAACGTCAACAGCAAGCATGGAGCGCCATGAGGGCGCCACCACTGGTCATTCGGAATCGTCAACTACCACATAGCTATCGGGGTCACGATAATAGTCAAGAATTTGACTGAGCGTGGTGGCAAGATCATAGCGCGGGCGCCATTCGCATTCGGTCCTAAGCTTGTGATTGTCACCGACAATGGCCGGATTCTCGACAGGCCGGATGCGAGCCGGGTCAATGACGATATGCGCCTTGATTCCACTGATCTTCTCGAGCATGTGAACGATATCTTCCAGGAGATATCCCTTTCCGCTGCAGACATTGTAGATCTCCCCGGCTCGTCCATGCTCCAGCAGCAAGAGGTAGGCTCGTACAATATCCCGGACATCGGTGAAATCCCGAATGACATTCATATCACCGGCCAGTATTTCGACTCGGGCAGCCCCTGCCGCCTTGGCCGACGCAAATTGCTTGACGAGCCCGGGGATGAAGAACGTTTCCCGTTGCCTTGGCCCGACATGGTTGAAGGATCTCGTGATGACCAAATCGAGTCCAAACCCTTGTGCGTAGACTTGTGAAAGCATCTCCTGGGAGACACGCGCGACCCCATACGGGCTTGTCGGTCTTAAAGGCCGAGTCTCCTTCAATGGCAATTCCTCGGGCCCGACAGCGCCGTACTCTTCCGAGGATCCAACCGAAAGGATACGACTGGAGGGGCAGTTTTGCTTCACGCTTTCGATCAGATTCAGGAAGATATTGGTATTGTTAAGGAAACTGTCAACCGGATCCTGCCAGCTGGAGGCGACGCTGCTATGCGAGGCAAGATGGATGATTCTCCCAGGCTTCCATCTGCGGATCACTTCATCAAGTCCAGTTCTGTCGAGCATGTCGAGGGCGATCGCCTCGAATCTCGGCCCTGTCCTTGGTGCCGCTCCGCTCGAAACGGCCATATCCGTACCTACCACCAAGGCGTCAGGTTCAGAGGCCAGGATCCTCTCGACTATATACTTCCCAACGAATCCCGCGGCCCCGGTAATAAGATAAGTGCTCATGTGCCTTCCTGGTATTCTGGAATATTCTGGAAAAATCACTGAACGCAACTCGTCGCAGGCCCACAATCTACGCCAGGAGCAGCCGATGCGCACGAGGGATTGCGACCAAGCAAAGATGCAGGCCGAACAATCAAGCCGCCCACAGACTATCGGGCATTTAAGGCACATGCCCCGGCACTAGGTATCCAGCATTCGGTATATCTTGCGCACAATCTTGAGGATAAATCGTTTAACGTTTTTGTTGGGAGAATGGCGTGGCGACCGCATCGCCGGTATGGAAGATACCGAAGCGTCGACGAAATCCAGGAGGCCTTGGATGCCCGCTTCCCACTTGCGCCGTCCGTCTGCCACTGAATCTTTTGCGGCTTCGCAAACCTTGTTCCGTGCGCTCAGGTCGAGCATGGACGGGTTGTCCACATCGTAGAGATAGCCATTCTCGCCGTCCCGGATATACTCGTTCATCGTGGCGCAATTGGGCGCTACGACGGCTCGGCCGAGGGCCATAGCCTCGAGAAACGAAAGCCCGATCCCTTCGCGCGGTCTTGGAGAAAAATACAGCTTGCGCGAAAGAACCTTGGCCAGATACTCCTCACGCGTCTCGAACCAGTCGCTGTAGGTGATTCCGTAGCGCAACTCTTCAAAGGAAGTGGGACTCATGAAGGATTCGCCGGGGTCAACGGCCCTGTGGATGTGAATCGGTCCAATGGATTCATTGCCGATGAGGCTCTTGATCGTTGCCCAGTTGATCGCCTCCCGCCGCTGCCAGAAGAATGCCCCATCCACGTCGGCGCCGGATGTCACGCTGTGCTTCGGCTCGGGGTAGTATTGAGTCAAATGCTGGTTCATTCCATACTTGGCAAGGGTGTCATGGACCAGCCGGCTGAAATTGAGTATTTTACATCGTCTGACATCGTACCAATATTCATAATCGTTGATATCGCAACCGTCATACATCGGGCAGAACGTGATATTGTCGCACTTTATTCTTGCCAGTTCAGCGCGGGGGATCAATTGGAAGAAGACAACAGCGTCATAATTGCCTGCGTTTATCGTCGCAACATCAGGACGCTCTCCGCCGGCCCATGCGTCATCGGTCATGACATCGACCGAGAACCTGGTTCTCAGAAGGTCCAGCAGGAAGCCGGTGGAATTGGTTTTAACATGATACGAGTGGCCAATATATAAAAGTCGTTTCATGATTTCCTTGCCTTATCCAGCGCAAGGCTGGCATTGATCTCCGCAAGTACGCGGCAAATTTCTTCGGCATGCGTGCGACCTTAGAAAGCGACAAGCTTTGCAGTATGATTCTTGAGCAAGCCGAGCGAGTAAAAACCGTCACCATGCTCAACAACAATACGCGGTTTGCCATATGCCCATCTCTTCCTGCGCGTCGCTCCTCGCTGGCCCGCCCAAGCAACAACACGACGAACACACAACCTCCAGTCGGACCCAACCCGAAAATTATGCATGTTTCCAATTGGCAGCATTTGCCCTGACAAGAGCAGCGTGCCCCCCGTTCACCGAAGCTTGCGGCACGATCCGAACTCTAGCATTCATAGGGCTGGCAAACTATCGATACTAAAGCGCCAGGGCAATTCCCGTGCCACATCGGTATCGATGGAACTTACGATCGCAAAGGTCTTTGTATGCCGGAAGGCGACCTAATACCATGGCCTTCTTTTAGGCAACCCTGTGGCCCGGAACCTCCTGTTTGGTGTTCCGTTATACTTGCTCCGAACTAGTTTGCCTTCGTCGCCTTACTATTATCTATAATGATTTATTTGAGAAACCAAGGAGTAGCCATCAATTTCACTTGGAGCCTGAAGTACCTTACCGAAACCACAGGGACAGTACCGAACCGGCTTTTCAACCTATTTGTTGATCGAAGCGGCTGGGATGTATCGTTACTAGCCTCCTATTATTAGCATCTTTCACGGCTCAGAAGGATTTTCTCCTACTAAAAAGAACGGATATTGCGCCTAGCGCGCTGATTTCCAATGGCTACTCTCCGACCCGCTGTCTGCTTCTTAAATCCGAGCTATATCAAAAAAGTCGCGCCTAAAATATAAAACCTTGCATCCATATCAGCCAAGACAATACTGTCGCCCAACACAATGCTTGGGTCGTACGGCTATAAATAGCGTAAATAGAATTGGCAAATCCATGCAGTATAGAGTCTCTCGATCCTATAATAATTGGTATCTGTATGTCGAGTTCTTTCCTTATGGAATGCGACACCTCATGACTCCGGGCGAATTAAACAGGTGCGTCCGCTCCTTCATCCTTCACTCGCCTACTTTTCCTGAACCCACGCCCAGTCGCAGAAACAATGAATAGTACTTCTCTGCCACATTGTCCCAAGAAAGAATCATATATTTCGCAATAATGCCCGCCTGCTTTCGTATCGTCGCCTCTCGATGCATATATGCATCCAGGATCTGCCTTGCACAATCTCGGTAATCATCATATTTAAACCAATTCAAGTCAGCCTCTTCCATCGAGAGGCCAACGCTTGCCAGGCTTTCCACAATCCCGTCCGAGCGGGCATGGACCACCGGAACACCACCAACGCAAAGCGCTTCCAAACATTGACCGCTAATACCCATACCTTCGATAATAGTCGGAACAACGACCATGGCTGCATTTCGATAGCACCAAAAAAGCTCATCATCGGCCAAGGGCCCAACCTCCACGACGAGTTCGCCAGGCTCCCGTTCACGAAGGTATGAATTGACCCAAGGCGAGTCATGCACTCGACCAGTAGTAACAATTGGCAGGTTTAGCTCATTTTCAGAACGAAGACAGTCCACTGCCTGCACAAGAAGCTTAAAGTTCTTATTTGGCCTGATTTGTGATGGATAGAAAATATACTCGTGCGGCAGACCCAACGCGGCACCACGCTCTTGGGGATTCCCCCGATTCTCTTTTTCGGTAAGTCGCTTGATCATGGGAGGGAATGGAATTACTTCACACTGTTCCCTCTTGACACCCTCTACGAATTTGAGCACATGTTGTTCAGCTATATATGACGTACTGCTTACAAAGATGCCGCCTTGGCGCGAATACGAATTCAGGTTTCCAGTTATTATCCTATTGTGCTCGTTGATCCGCCCGCTTTCGCCCGAGAATAATTCCCTGTGGGTTAGGGTGAATAGATCATGAACGGCAATGACCTTCGGCAACTTCATTCGTTTGGCCAAGCCGAAAATCGCGCCGGGAAGATAGATGATAGTTGCGGTGGAATTTGCCCGGAACGCACGGCTAAGCGCCCTCTCGAATCGAGGGATCGCTGGAAGGAATCGTTCAGTCAGGTTTCTTTTTGCACTTATGAAATTGTGTTCTTTTCGAAACAGGAAGTACAAAAGGCCATGAACTCTTCCCTTGATCATCCGGCGCAAAGGGACATGATAAACCTTGAGCCCCTCGTTTTTCCCGCAAACGGTTTCGTCAAACAAGCTCGCACGGCCAGGAAATTCCGAGAGGGGCTCTGCAAAGGCCTTTGCCACCTCGCACCTATTGAAACTGAACGTCCAAAATTCAACCTTGAAGTCGGGATATCGACGCAGCAAAGCTGATACCAAGTATCGACAATGAACAAACAGCCCTTCACGTTCAAGGTTCTGCACCTTATTGGCGAAATCAAGAATGATCGCTACTACCATCGCCTTCCACTCTTTTCCTTTTTATTTTTGCTGGTAAGACTCATATGTGGCGCAGAAAACCTCTCGATAGCGCTTGGCCACATGTTCCCAAGAGTATTCCGCAATGCGCGAACTCGATATAGTAGCGTTTTCCTTGGCTAGGACCGGATTCTCAAGAAGGGAAATAATCGTCCGAGCCATGTCAGACGAATTGCGAGGATCAAAAAAAGCTGTCTTTACACCCAGGGTCTCAACCTGTTCGAGATAGGGCGGAATACAGGAAATTGCGGTCGGCACACCGATGCTCCAAGCGTCAAGGCCCGATCCACATCCAGCCTCGCACAAGGATGCATTGATCACTATCCGAGCCTTGGAAAACAATGCCTTAGCCTCGTCATCGGAGACAAAGCCCAAGCTCTTGATATCATATGGTTCTGATTCTTTGACGTGATCGCAATAATATGGCGAATTGCAGGCGACGCGAATGCCTTCGGTGCCGTACCCTAGGATTATTAGCTTTATGCCTGGAAACTCCTGCTTGACATAATAAAATGCGCCCAGCACCTGGCCGATATTCTTGTGATGCATTGAATTGGTTGGCAAGAGAAGATATTCACCTACAATATCATGCTTCTCCAGAACGACCCTGCAAAAACCATCTTCAGGCTTGCGACTATCTGATAGCGAAGCAAGAGGCACTATCTCTATCGGTTGGGCGTATTCCCGGAAAAAGCGAGCAAATTCGTCGGCAATGTATCGTGAAGAGACTATCGCCCTTCCTATTTCCGCATACCTCGAAATACGCCTTGCGCTTTTCTCGCAATTCTCGCGAGAATAATAGTTACCAACGTGATGGCCAAAATAGTGCGTGAATATCAAGTCGTGAGGCACAAACACGACTGGCTTGTCCAAATCATACGGTTCCGACTGGAAGGGCCAAGGATAGAAAAGCAAATCCTGCTTATGGAGATCTTCTATTGCTCTTACCTGATGAAAATAGTTATAGCCTCTCTTTGCAAGGTTTATTCCGAGGCGCGCGGCATTGGCAAACCTCGCGCTAAGATTCCTTTTTTTCCTTACGGTAATCTGCTTTCTTGAGATCTTGAACAGCGTCAAGCGCTTGTCCTTTGCGAACTCCGCAAGGTCAAACGGGCATTCCTCTGTGTCATGGTAATAGAGCGTGTAGTCATCCGCGCTGGAAATCGCCCGCAACCCGCCAATCAAGCAATACAAATATCTCCACGCGCCCGTGCTGGATGACTCGCAAATGATCCCGATTTTCACAATTACCCCTATTAATGCAAAGGTGGCGTTTCTCATATACCCGGATTAATGGCAGCTTTCTCTTGGTATCTGACATGCTTTGCCAAGGCCGCATGCGACATGTAAATAACGCCTAGCTCCCACTTCGCCCAGATAAAAGCCTGGCGGGATTTCCCACATATGTCCCAGGTATCGCAATATCCTTTACCACAACAGCGCCTGCCCCAATCATGACATTCGAACAAATCTGGATGCCATCCCTTATTACGGCACCTGCTCCCACGAAAACATGAGACCCGATCGTCACCCGTCCCAATAAGGTCGAGTTAACCGAAAGGTGACAATATGATCCTATTCGAACTTCATGCTCGATTATGCACCTGGTATTCGCGATGCAGCCATCGCCTAATCGTGCCTCGGGGCCGATATGCGCCGAATGCCCTACGAATACGCCAACGCCCAGGTACGCTGACCGAGATATATAAGAGTCACTTGAAACAATCGAAATGCAGCTCTTCGAAAAAAACCGCTCTCTAAGCTTCGAATCGCCCAATGCCACATGATAGGCTCCAGCATCCGGCGGCAAGCCTTTCATCGTTTCGAATCCGAGTATTCGCTCTCCGTCATGCGCGTTTTCATCAACAAAAACCACTCTGACCTCTGGGCAGTTCGAAACCAGAACATCGGCCACCGAGCGAGCATGGCCTCCGCAACCGATCAAAAAGACAACCTCACTCATAGAACTCATGGATCTTTTCGGTGATAGTTGCCTGTTCCTCTGGATCAAGGCCCGGGAAACTTGGAAGGTTGATTCCCCGCAATGAGATATCCTCGGCGACCTTATGGCGTTCATATTTCTGCGAATACATCGGCATTGTATGAATTGGGTAGAAAGTTGGTCGAGTCTCGATCCCGGCCGCCTTCAGATGTTCCCTAAGTGGATCACGAAGCTTCGCGGATTCCGCAAGAATCGAACACATCCAATAGGTATGGAAATAAGATGAATCCTTTGCGTCATGGAAGACAAGAGGGAGGTCCGACAAGCTGGTCTTGTAGTTGGCGGCAATAGTACGCTTCTTGTCTATTATCAGATCAATCTGTTCTAGCTGGGCCAAGCCAATCGCGGCCTGAATATTTGTCATTCGGTAGTTGAATCCCACAACATCATGCCAATACTCACGATATTTGGCGAGCCCCTGCCCCTTGAGATGCACGAGCCGCTCATGCAGCGTCGCGTCCCTTGTCAGGACCATGCCCCCTTCTCCGCATGTGATGGTCTTGTTTCCGAAAAACGAAAAGCAAGCGATATCTCCGAAGGAGCCGACTTTCCGGCCGTCCTGCATCGACCCGATGGCCTCCGCACAATCCTCAACGACAAACAATCCATGCTCTTTCGCGATCGCGCATATTGCCTTCATGTCGCATGGATGCCCGTATAGGTGCACGGCCATGATAGCCTTGGTCTTTGGCGTGATCTTCCTCCGGACATCGGCGGGGTCCATCTGCCAAGATTCCGGGTCCGAATCGACAAAAATCGGAACGCCGCCAACTTGCGTAATTGGATTTGCCGAAGCAATATAGGTGAAGGTCGGCACTATTACCTCGTCGCCAGCACCAATTCCGAGCGCCACCATGGCAAGGTGAATCGCCACGGTCCCGTTGAATACAGCAGTCCCGTATTCAACCCCAATATAGCTGGAGAAGGCGTCTTCAAATTCGGTCACGAAGCGGCCTTTTGACGATATCCAGGTTGTGTCGACGCACTCGTCAACGTATTTCCTCTCGTTTCCTTTCAGGTAAGGCGAATATACCGGTATCATTTTCCCCTCCTAATCAATGGCTGCCGTCGCCAATTCGAGCGATGCTCGTGGGTATCAGCGTCGGGCGCACAAATCCAGGCCATTTCGCATGCCAATTACTTCGTTCTCGTTCATCGGCGATTTCGAATTGAAGACAGTGCTTGTGAAAAAAGAGGGATCTGCTTGTATCGAACACGTAGTTTATGTCCAGATAATAGGTCCCATCATTCATTAGATTAGCAGGGAATTCGAATTCAGCACGGCAGAGTCCTCTTTCGAGCTGGATGCTTTTAGTCATTATGTTAAAAATCTGTGTATCCGCCATGTCGTAGACATGCAGGCTGACATTTATAGGCGCGACATCGAGCGTGGACCAGAATTCGGTCCTGACCGTAAACGGTGTCATTACAGTCAGAAAATCAGTAGCGCTCTCTATTTTGACAGAGCGTATTTTGATTTCGTCGCTGCCCGGGGCGTCGGCAAAGTCCCACGCGCGATCGGTTATCGAAGAGTTTGCTGACGGTGAGCTTCGCATATAATCCGCGACAACATCTTCTAAATCGCCTGTCTTCGTTATGGTGCCAGCCTTGAGTAGAATACCCTTAGTGCATAAGCTGCGTACTGCGCTCATCTGGTGGCTTACGAAAAGCACGGTACGCCCATTTCCGGTACTGAGTTCTTGCATCTTTCCAATCGCCTTCTTCTGGAACTCAGCGTCCCCGACCGCAAGGACCTCATCCGCGATGAGTATATCGCTCTCCAAATGCGCCGCGACGGCAAATGCGAGGCGGACATACATTCCGCTAGAGTATCGCTTTACTGGTGTATCAATATGATTTTCTATCCCGCTGAAATCGATGATCTCATCGAGTTTCCTGGCTATTTGCCTTTTCTTCATTCCAAGAATAGCCCCGTTCAGGAATATATTCTCGCGTCCCGTAAGTTCGCCGTGAAAACCCGTTCCAACCTCAAGAAGACTCGCGACTTTCCCCTTTATATAGACTCTTCCTTCGGTTGGGGCCGTGATGCGAGACAATATCTTTAGTAGCGTGCTTTTCCCAGCTCCGTTGCGGCCGATGATGCCTACACGATCGCCCTGAACAATGTGGAAGCTAATATCCTTAAGTGCCCAAAACCGATCTGGCAAGTCATCATAGCGGGTCACACCGATCTTCTCGTTAGGATCGGGCTTACCCATTTTCCTTGCGGCCCAACTCTGCAAATCCTTAAAAAGCATCCCATAGTTGATCGTCCCGAGTCTGTACTCTTTGGACAGATGCTCTGCACGCACCGCTATCGCCATGATTCTACCACCTCACGCCACGTCTATGAATGTGCGTTCGTTCCGCGAGAACAGGACAAGCCCGAGAAGTAGGAATGATATGGTCATCGAAAGACTCGCGATGACCATACCGGCAGGAACATTACCGGCACCATAGAACCAAATTCTAAACAGCTCTACCGGTGCGCTCACTGGATTAATATAAAAAGCCCACGAGTATTTTGCCGGTATTTGAGAAAGAGGATAGATGATCGGTGTCGCATACATTGCTAGAGACATGCCAAACCCCAATAGATGGCGCAGATCTCGGTACTTTGTGGTAAGCGAAGATATGACCATGCCGATGCCAGTTCCCAAGGCAGCCAGCCACACTATCAGGAGCGGGAACGCTAAAGCCCACATTGTCGGCTTGATCGGAGCGCCGGTGATAAGGTAGTACAGAAAAAAGACCATTAGCGTCGCGAACTGGATCACGGTGCTGATCATATTTGAAAACACCTTGGAGATAGGCACGACAAGTCGCGGGAAATAGACTTTCCCGAACAGACCTGAATTGGACGAGAATACGTCTGCTGCGTTCGTCAGGCAGCTCGAAAAATAGCTCCACAGCATTGTGCCGCCATAGTAGAAGAGCAGGTAGGGGATCCCGTCAGTGCCGATTTTTGCCAGGTTTCCGAAGACGAAAGTGTACATCACAGTTGTAAAGAGCGGATTGATGACAAACCAAAGCGGCCCCAGTACCGTCTGCTTGTATACCGTCGCGAAATCTCGCTTCACGAAGAGCCCGACGAGGTCGCGATAGCGAATGATTTCTCGCACATCGATGTCGAGCCACTTCCGTTTCGGCTCGAGAACGAGGGTCCATTCCTGCTCCGCGGCTTTGTCCGTACCGATAGCCTGGTCGCTCATGATTCTCCCTGCGCTCCATCGAGCGCTTTGCCATGCCCTATTAGTGGCGTCTTTAGCTTTTTATCGCCAAGGCGGGCAGCATGTCACGCGCCTTCTCGAGGTCCTCGGCGGAGTCGATCTCTATCGCCGGGCAGTCCGTCGTGTCCACGGCATGGTAGTCGCGGCCGCCCTTGAGGGCCTCGCGGAAGGAAGCCTCGTAGAATTCGTTCTCGCGTTTTTCCTGGATGATGCGCTTCCTCAAGACCGCGAAGAGCTCCCGCCCGTCCTCGGGACCGAAGGCCTCCACGCCGATGGACTCGCCGGCGGCCGAGGCGGGGTCGAGGTCCTTGCCGATGTCGGCCACGCGTCCCGCCGCGTCCACGGCCACCTTCATCTCCTCGGGTCCGCAATCGTGGCGGTCGAGGGCCAGGGCGGGCCGGGCCGGGCAGGCGATGACGCGCCTGACGAGCTCGGCCGGGAAGAGGATGTCGCTGTCGAGGAGGACGAAGCCCTCCCGCCCCACGAGGGGCTCGGCGAGGAGAAGGGAATAGGCGTTGTTCGTCTCGGCGTAGCGCTCGTTGTGCGCGTAGGAGACGGGGAGTCCGGGGAATTCCCGTGAAAGGTAGTCGCGGATCATCTCCGCCCGGTAGCCCGTGACGAGGACGAGGGAATCCATCCCCGCGGCCAGGAGCTCGCTGACCGCGCGCCCCAGGATGGCCTTGCCGCCCACGTCGAGGAGGCACTTGGGCGTGGTATCGGTGAGGGGCCGGAGACGGGTGGCCATGCCGGCCGCGAGGATGACCGCCCGCATCTCAGGCCAGCCGCCCGTTCTTGAGGATGTCCTTCATCACGGCCACGAGGAGCTCGTTCTCCTCGCGCGTCCCGATGGAGATCCGCACGCAGTTCTCGAAGATGGGCTCGGTAAAGAACTTGATCACGAGGCCTTTCTTGATCACCTCCTCCTTGAGGAGGGCGAACTTGTCGGCGGGGAGCCTGGCCAGGATGAAGTTGGCGCAGGTCTTGAAGGGCTTGAAGCCCATCGCCTTGAGCTCGCGGAACAGCATCTGGCCGTCCTCGATGATCGCTTTGGCCTTTTCCTTGTAGTAGGGCTTCGACTCCTCGTCCAGCGCCGCGAAGAGGAGCTCCTCGGAGACGCGGTTGAAGCCCAGGTACTTCGCGTTGTAGGTGACGAGGTCCTGCATCCCGGCGCCGATGAAGGCGAAGCCGATGCGGATGCCGGCCAGGGCGTAGTACTTGGAGAGGGTGCGGAGGAGGACGAAATTCTTCCGCTTGGCCACTTCGCCGAGGGGCATGGGCGGGGCGCCGAAGCCCCAGTAGGCCTCGTCCAGGACGAAGACCGTGTCCGGATCCTTCGCGTCGATGTAGGACTGCACGCGCTCCGGCGTCAGGAAGTTGCCCGTCGGGTTGTTCGGGCTCGCCATCACGAAGACCCTCGGCTTCACTTCCTTGAGGATGCGGATGATCTCCGCGTCGTCGAAGTCCCACGAGTCGGCGCCCTCTACCATGTGGTATTCGACCATCTTCGCGCCGATCTCGCCCACGATGTGCTTGTAGTACCACCAGGACATGTCGGGCACGACCACGGTGGCTCCCTTGTCGGGGGCCGCCCAGTAGATCACCTGCTTGAGGAGGTCCTCGGCGCCATAGCCGAGGAGGACGCTCTCGGCGGGCACGCCGTAGGTCTCGGCGATCTTGCTCTTGATGCGGCGCGGATAGTCGCGCGAGTAGGTGGAGAAGTAGTCCATCGTGAGGTTCTTCACGACGTCGTAGCACTTCGGCGCGGGGCCGTAGTTGTTCTCATTGCGGTCCATGATGATCATGCGTTCCATTGGATTGTTCCTCCTGGTATCCGACATTAGGATCGAGCGCGCGCCGAGCCCTTGAAGAGGCGGCGCGCGAGAAGGCCGGGATTCCGCGCGACGCGGCCGGCCATGAATAGCGAATAGGCGAAGCGCTCCCCGATGGGTGCGCCAAAGACGGGCCCCCTGCCCAGGCGCCGCCGCGCGGCGGCGAGGACCTCGTCGGGGCCGGCCTCGCTCATGAAGCCTTCGATCAGGCGGGCGGCGAGCTTCCCCGCGCCCTCGCCGTCGGGCCGGAAGATCGTGGCGCTTCCCTTCCCCCGGGGCTTAGCGGCGAGCAGGGCCTTGATGGCCGCCGCGCTTCCGGCCAGCTCCGCGAGCCGCGCCGCGGGCGCGTGGACGATCTCCGGAAAGCCGGCGCTCATCTCTCCGGCGGGGTCCGTCTCGATCGAGGGGCCGAAGGGAAGGAATTCGATGAGGCAGGACGAGTTGTCCGACACGAGGACATCGGCGAAGGGGAAGAGAGCGCAGAGGTTGAGCTCCCGCGGCGCGACGATGGCGTCCGGCCGGGCGCCGGCCATGGCCTCCATCGCCTCGGATTCGGAGAGCTCGATCGGTTTCGTGCCGGCGGCGCGGAAGGCCTCGAGCTCGGCCGCGCCGAAATGGACGTGGTTCTTGACCACGACCGTCGCGCCGCTGTCCAGGAGGACGGGGAGGATTTCCCGCCAGCCCGCATTCTGGGGGCGGGAGGCCGCGTAGATGACCACCGGCCCCCTGGCCCGTGCCGCCTCGAGCCTGGAGACGAGGGCGGCAGCTTCTGGCGGGAGCGTGGCCACGTCGTATTTCGGCCAGCCGCAGATGTCGACGCGGACGCCGCTCGGCAGGTCGCGCTTCGCCGCCTTCGCGTAGAGCTCGCCGGGGGCAAAGACGATATCGAATTGGCGCATGTAGAAATCGCGGTAGATCGAGCCATTCCCGGTCTCGCCGAGGTCGTGGCTCAGGAAGAAGAGGTAACGATATCCATCCCGGCTCTTGCGCACCGCGGGAAAGTCCGAAACATGCCCGAGGACCACGGCGGCCCTGGCCCCCGGCCGCGGGACGTCGCCTTCCCCGAGCCAGGCGCAATCATGGCTCCGGGAGAGGGCCTCGAGGACAGATCTCCCCGCCTGGCGCTGCATCTCGTGCGAAGCCCAGAAATCTATCAGCATCGGTCGGGATCCTATGCGAGCTTCTGGAGGATCTTGATGAGCCTCCGGGCGATACGCTTGCGCAGGGGATCGCGCTTGAAGCACTCGCGGGCGATGTACTTGTTCATCGGCGTGCCTTCGCCGACCTTCTTGGGGGTCTGCCAGTCGGAGCCGTACTGGTGCGCGAGCATCTTCTCCTTCTCCCGGGGGCAGGGGTAGCGCCGCCCGAGGAACTCGAGCTCGGCCGTCTCGTCGAAGAATTCCTTAGGATGGACGATTACGCCCGCCCTGCGGAGCCCGCCCTCCTCGTAGTAGAACTGGAGAGTGAATTCGGCCCCATCCTTCTCCAGGTCCAGGCGCATATAGCCGAAGCGGACGAGCTTGACCCGGAAGCCCGCCTCGCTCGCGCGATCGAGGAGCTTCCAGACCTTGCCCTCGGCCGACTCGGCGTAGATGCCGAGATCCACGTCCCAGTCCCAGGGTATGAAGGCCCCGTCGCGGACGGCTCCGAGGAGGGCTCCGTCCAAGAGGAGGTAGCGGACACCCGTTCCCTCCAGGATGCCCGCGAGCTCCACGAGGCCCTTGTGCCTCGCTTCGAGCTCTTCGGGGGAAAATTCGCGTACTTCTTTCTTGGCCATGCTTTTCTGCCTTTCTCGATGATAGCTGTCTGCCCGGTCTGCGTCGACCGCTAGGCGCGGCCGCGTTTCGAGTCGCGCCGTATCCTGAAATGCCGCCCCAGGGCAGCGAACTTGTCGGGCTGCCGGAGGAACCGCTTGATCCTGTTGCCGAGGCTCGGCCGGCCAGGGAAACGCCTGACGGGCGTCCTCCAGTTCCTGCCGTAGAGGATGGCCAGGGTCTTCTCGGGTTCGGCGGGGACGGCAAATTCGCGGCCCAGGAATTCGAGCCGGCCCGCCTCGTCCAGGAACCGCGCGGGCACCAATGAACCGTCCACGTCCCAGACTCGCCGGAACGGGAACGCCATGATCCGCTCGGCGACATAGCAGTCCAAGTACTCGTTTCCCCGCATGAAGGAGAAGAGGCGTTCGCCGGGCCCGCCCCGGAGTATGGAGAAGTTCGCGGCCTCCGCGGCCGCGCGGATCTCCGCGAAGCGCGAGGAAAAATCCCCGAAGACGCCCACGTCGGTGTCCGTGTCGTGGGGGATGAAGCCCTTCTCTCGCACCGCCCCGAGGAGGGTGCCGAAGAACAGGAAGTACCGTATGCCCAGGCCGTCCAGGATTCCGGCTATCGCAAGGAGGTTGTCCCTCGCCACCGCCTGATCCATGCCCTTCGCCGTCTTTTCCTTGTGGTGTTCCGCGAAATCCATGCCGGACGGCTCCTTATCCTACCAACGTTTTGAAGGCCTATCGAAGACCCTTCGCGCTGCCTTGAGCGCATGAAGAAGCAGCGGTACGCGGAGGAGTACCCTCCGCCGTGCAGGCAGCCTGTTCCTGGTCGCCTCTGCCTCCGCTTGGCTCATGCGCGCCCTGCCGGGCGCCGCGGGCAGGGGATAGCCTTCGGCCGCGAGGTAGGGATCGACCCACGGCAGCACCTGCCCTTTTTGCACGCAATGGTGGAAGGGGATGGCGTCCCGCTTGACCGCCAGGAAGAGGCCCCGCCTTCCCTCCCGGGTCAGCCCGGCCCTCCGCTCGAATTGCCAGGGATCGAAATCGTATCTCAGGACTTCGGCGAGAAGCGCCTTGTCCCAGATGGTCGGCATGAGGCTCGTCCGGTAGTCGTTCCAGCGGGGTACCACGACAAAGTCGTCGTCGAAGGACCGGTCGCAGCTCGCCTTGGTCGTGAGCTGGACAAAGGGGCTGCCCGTCCTGTCCATCGCGGCCAGCGCCCGCCCGATCAGGGCCTCGTCCGGCTCCCCGGTCATGATGAAGTCGTCGAGGTAGATGAGGACCCGCCTCTCGCTGACGGCTGCCAGGTAGTCGGCCATAGATCTCGACCAGGAGCGGTCGGGCCCGCCGTTCACGTACCGCCACCCTTCGGGCACCTCTGCCGAGCGGTCGGCGCCGTTGGCCCCGAGGTAGACGGGGTAGGGGCAGCCGGGCCATCGCTTGCGGAAGAAATAGGCGGTCACGGGCCAGATGTCGGCGTACTTGTCGAAGCTCGGGATGACGATCGCGAGGTCGCTCATCGTGCCGCCTCCCTCTTCCCGGCGAAGGCCGCCCGCAGGGCCTCCTCGAAGGCCTCTGCGCGCGAGTCCCAGCCAAAGCGGGCAAGAGCGCGCTCGCGGCCGGCCATTCCCATCTGCCGTGCCGCCTCGGGGTCCTTGAGGAGCCTCTCGACCGCGGAACGTATGTCCGCTTCGTCCTCAGGATCGACGAGGAGGCCGGAACGCCCATCCTCTATCGCGTCGGGCACCCCGCCCGCGCGACCGCCAATGACGGGCTTCCCGGCGGCATTGGCCTCCAGGAAGACGATGCCGAAGCCCTCGACATCCCCGTTCGGGAGGTCGCGGTTCGGCATGAGGAACAGCGCCTGCCGGTTCATGAGGTAGCGTTTCGTCGCGTCGTCGACCGGGCCGGTGAACACGACCTTCCCGCCAAGGCCGAGCGAGTCCGCCAATCCGCGGAGTTCGTCCTCCATGGCCCCGCCGCCTGCCACGACATAGACCAGGTCCTCGCGGGAAGCGAGGAGCGGCGCGAGCGCGCGCAACGCGTAATCGAAGCCCTTTCGCCTGATCAGCCTGGAGAGGGAGAGGATGACGGTCCTCCCTCCGAGTGCCGTCTCGAGGCCTGGGTTCGTCGGACCGTCCGCGGCGGAGGTATCGAAGGCCACGCCCGGGTTCACCACGCGGCAGCTTCCTGCACGCGCCCCGGCCGCGATCGCCAGGTCCCTCGTGTATGTGCTGTTGGCAATGACGCAATCGGACAGGGCCAGGGCAAGGCGAGTCTTCAGCCGCGGCAGGAGCTTGCCGCCGGGGCTGATCTCCTGTCCGTGGACCAGGACGACGAGCGGGATCCCGAGGCGGCGGGCCGCCTTCTTCGCGGCGCCCCAGCCGCCGCCGAGGACGTTGACTACCGTCACGTCCGGCTGGCTTTCCAGGATCAGGTCGCGCAGGGCGGCCTTCCGGCCCTCGGCAGGCACCCGGGCTACGGAGAAGGGCGCGTTCCCGTCATACGCCGCATCGCCCTGCTGGGGACGCGCGGCGACGATCACCTCGTTCCCCCGTCGGGCAAGGGCGACCGCCAGGTTGTGGGTCAGCTCGGCGACTCCGCCCACGCGGGGCTTGAAGTCCGAGACGGCAGCGAAAAAGACCTTCACGTTCCTAGCGCCCCACCCCGAAGTACCTGAAGCCCTTGGCTTCGGCCTCGGTCCGCTTGTAGACGTTCCTGAGGTCGAAGAAGTTGTGCGCCTTCATGAGGTTCTTGGCCCGGTCCAGGTCCAGGGTCCTGAGCTGGTTCCACTCGGTCACGAGGATCAGCGCGTCGGCGCCGTCCAGGGCCTCGTACTCGTCCTTGACGAAGGCAAGGTTTTCCTTGATGCCTGCCAGCCGCCAGGAGGCTTCCTTCATCGCCTCGGGATCCCAGGCCCGGATCGTCGCGCCGCGGGCCGCGAGGCCCTCGCAGATGGCTATCGCGGGCGCCTCGCGCATGTCGTCGGTGTTCGGCTTGAAGGCCAGGCCGAGGACGGCGACGGTCTTCCCCGTGAGGGAGCCCTTCCCGCCCAGGCCCGCCTCGATCTTCTCGACCATGCGGGCCTTCTGCCGGTCGTTGGCCGCTATCGTCGTCTCCACGATGCTCATCGGCTCGCCGTATTCGCGGCCGATCATCGCCATCGCGTGGGTATCCTTGGGAAAGCAGGATCCTCCGTAGCCGGGTCCCGCGTGGAGGAACTTGGGGCCTATGCGGCCGTCACGGCCCATCGCCTTCGCCACGTCCTGCACGTCGGCGCCCACCTTCTCGCAGAGGTTCGCCACCTCGTTGATGAAGGTGATCTTCACGGCCAGGAAGGCGTTGGAGGCGTACTTGATCATCTCCGCGGTCTCGAGGCCCGTCTCGATATAGGGCGTCTCGTTGAGGTAGAGGGCGCGATAGACTTCCTTCATGATCTCGAGGGCCCGTGCCCCCTCGGCGCCTATGACGACCCGGTCCGGATGCGTGAAATCCTGCACCGCCGAGCCCTCGCGGAGGAATTCGGGGTTGGAGACCACGTCGAATTCGAAGGATGCGCCGCGCTTGCGCAGCTCGTCCTCGATCCAGCCGCGGACCTTCCTCGCGGTGCCGACGGGCACGGTGCTCTTGTCGACGACCACCTTGTAGCCGTCCATCGCGCGTCCGATCTCCCGGGCAACGGCCTCGACATATTGCAGGTCCGCGCTGCCGTCGTCCGCCGGCGGGGTCCCGACCGCCACGAAGACGACCTCGCAGGCCCTGACGGCGGGCGCAAGCTCCGTCGCGAACGAAAGGCGGCCCGCTGCGACGTTGCGCGCCACCACGTCGTCCAGGCCCGGCTCGAAGATCGGTATCTTGCCGTTCCGCAGGGCCGCTATCTTCTCCAGGTTGGTGTCGACGCAGGTCACCGTGTTGCCGAAATCGGCGAGGCAGGCGCCGCTCACGAGTCCGACGTAGCCGGTTCCGGCCACCGCTATCTTGCTCATGGTCTCTCCTTGGTTCCCTGGGCCCCGTGCGGCCGGCGCCTAGCGTCCGAGCCGCAGCACCACCGTGGCGATGGTCTTGAAGAAGATCGAGGCATCCAGGCTTGGTGACATGTTTTTTATGTAGTAGAGGTCATACTGGAGTTTCTTGTAGGTGTCGTCCACCGAGGGGGAGTGGTACTCGCCCGAGACCTGGTCCCAGCCCGAAAGTCCGGGCTTCGCGAGAAGGCGCTGCCGATAAAAAGGCACCGCCCGCTCGAGCTCCGCGGCGAGCTCGGGCCGTTCCGGCCGCGGTCCGATGAAGCTCATCTCTCCCTTGATGATGTTGATGAACTGGGGCAGTTCATCGAGCCGGGACTTCCTCAGGAAGGCCCCGAAGGCTCCGACCCTTGAGTCCTTTTCCTTCGTGGGCGTGAGGTCGTTGCCCTCGACCCTCATGGTCCGGAATTTCAGGATGGTATAGGGCTGCCCCCCCCGCCCGAGCCGCGTCTGCTTGAAGAAGACCGGGCCCGGGGAGCTCAGCTTGATCCCGAGCGCGATGAAGGGCCAGATGGCGCAGGTCAGCAGGAGGATGATGGTCGAGATGACGATGTCCAGGCCGCGCTTTGCGATCTCGTACGGCCTTTTTGCCCGGAGGTCGATGTTGTCCAGGAACCAGGTCTCGGTGATGGCCCCTATGGGGACGCGCCTGAACAGGTTCTCGTAGAAATCGGGGAGCCGCTCGAAGCGGACCCCCCGCTTGATCAGGCTGAAGAGCAGCGAGACCGTCTGGACGGACAGGTGCTCTTCGTCGGCGATCACGACAAGGTCCACCTCGCTCGCGATCAGGGCCGCGCCGAGGCTGGCCGGCTCCGTGATGACCGGCAGGCCCTCGGGGGGCGAGTCGGGCGCGGGATCGAAGGCAAAGGCCACCTCGTAGCCGAGGAAGGGCTTTTCGCGGATCTCGCTGATCAGGGCCCTGGCTTCGGCATTGAGGCCGACGAAGGCGGTGACCTGCTTGTACGCGGAGACGCGCAAGGCCTTTCCGATCAGGTAGCGCCAGCCGAGGAGGAGGAGGAAGGCGATGCCCGACTGCAGGGCCAGGACGGTCTTGGGCGAGATCGAGGACTGCGGGGTCAGGTAGTACAGGAGGGCGGTGACGAGGGTCGCCATCACCGTGGCGACCGCGAGCCTCCCCACGAAATGCACGTCGTCGAAGGGTGTCTCGAGGGCGTAGAGCTTCATGGTGTAGAAGATGAGGATCCACAACGGAATGACCGGCGAGATCGCCAAGGCATGCCGCCACCAATCGGCGAGCGAAGGCGCGACGCCCGTCCGCAACAGGAGGGCGAAAAAGAGCGAGACATAGATGATGACGAGGTCGACGAAGAAGATTGCGAACTGTTTTCGTTTCCGGGTTATTTTCATGTTTTTCCTGTATCTCGGGTTCCTTGGTCGCTCGGGCAGCCGCGCCGCCGCTCAGCCGCCGAACCGTCCCCTCATGAACTTGAAAAAGGCCTCGGTCCGGCCGATGAACGAAGGTTCCAGGCGGTCGCGGGCTGCCCCGAAGAGGTCGAAGGCACGCACCGCCCCGACGCCGTAGAAGTACCAGAACTCCCCGCTCTTCCAGGCCAGGATGCGCCATTGGAGCTCCCCGGGCCCTACGGCCCGGATGCCCTTGTAGACAAGCGGGGCGGTTGTCGAGCCGGAAAACAGCAGGCTTGCGGGTCCGCGATGGTATTCGTAACGGGCGGTGTACGGCTCGAAGGGCTGCATATGGTGCCTCGCCTCGATCTGCTCCCCGTCGGAAACGCGGGTCCTCGCTGTCGCCACTGACAGGTCGTAGAGATCGTAGGTCCGGCCCTGGCGCACGGAATAGTAGGGGATGCCCACCCAGGCCTCGGGGGTGGACAGCGCGGCCACGAGGCGATCGAGGATTCCTGCATCCCCGCCATGGACGCGGGCGATCATCTCGACCAGGTAATTAGGGCCAAGGCGCTTCATGCTCGCCATGAGTTCGTCCACGCCGGGCGCCCCGAGCGGAGGGGTCAGCTGGCTCGCGGTGGATGGCGTGCGCAAGAGGGCTTCGCCGCGCCCCAATGCCGCAAGGTCGCCGTCGCCAAGCCCGGGAAAGGGGCCGGCGGGAAGGGGCTTTGCGGCGGCCGGGCCGGATTGGGCAAAGGCAGCCGCTGCGAACACAAGAAGGCCGAGGACAAGGCCCTTCCTGCGGATAACCATCGCCCGCATTCAGGATGCTCCTGAAAGCAGCGAGCCGAGGGCTATGGTTCCTTCCTTGCCGGCCGGCATCGGATCGGCGGCTACCAGCACCACCCCCGGCCGCTTCCCCAGGCTCGTGGCCTTCTCGGGGTCGGCGCTCTTGATGAAGGCTACGCCATGGTGATCGCAGACGCCTTCCAGGAGGACGGCGATCTCGCTCGCGCCGGCCAGCACGACGGTCGTGGCCCCGTCGGCCTTGGCCTTGAGCACGAAGTTCTCGATCCTCTCGCGGTACCGTTCCGTGTTCCGGGCGGCACGCTGGATATGACCTTCCTCCCGGCGTGCCATTTCCGCGACTCCGGCGGGCGTGAGGGCATACAATACGCTCTTGGTCGACATGCGCGTGAGCGTCACCCAGCCTTGCTCTGCCATCCTCCGCACGAGGGCGTTTGTCATCCCGAGCGACAGTCCCGTCGCCCTGGCCAGCTCCCGCTGGGTGATGCGATCGGGGGACTTTTCCATCGAGTAGATCTTCTCGAGCAGGGTGAGT
>Ga0116170_10000351_pt1 | contig 48791 bp, 32 predicted proteins | sample AD_JPNHW1_MetaG_FD_89797 | JGI IMG/M metagenome (GOLD analysis project Ga0116170, IMG submission 89797) | Active sludge microbial communities of municipal wastewater-treating anaerobic digesters from Japan - AD_JPNHW1_MetaG | ecosystem: Engineered > Bioreactor > Anaerobic > Digestate | place... | reverse complement strand
GGTAAACTTACGCAAAGGGATGCTCAACAGATTGCGTATTGGATGAACCACTACCCACGCAGACAGTTCGGTTATATGTCGCCCTCCCAGATGAGCACCTTCAAGACTGCATGATGTGGCAGGAGGGGGGCAATTTAACTTGCAATTCACAAGCTTGCCCACAGCGCAAGCTTTTTTTGCACACAGCAACAAACTCGTGTATAATGGTGCTTGCAAAAACATCAAAGGGGTTTGATTATGGGGGAAGCGAAGCAACGCGTCATCCTGAAACTGAGCGGCGAGGCTTTGGGCGAAAACGGCAAGCTTTTCCGCCATGAAGCCTTTGAGGCGGCCGCCCGGATGCTGATCAACGTTCAAAAAACCGGCGCGGAACTGGCAGTGGTGATTGGCGGCGGCAATGTGTGGCGCGGCAGGCGCGGCGCGGCCACGCGCATGGGCGCCGTGGCGGCCGATCAGATGGGCATGCTGGCTACGCTGCAAAACTGCCTCTATATGCGCGATACCCTGGCCAACATGGGCGCGAAGGCGACGGTGATGAGCGGGGTGGATATTCTCCGCTTTGCGGAGGCGTACAATTCGGTGCGCGCCATCCAAATGCTTTCGGAAGGGCACATCCTGCTGCTGGCCTGCGGCACGGGCAACCCGTTTTTTTCCACCGACAGCGCCGTGGTGCTCAGGGCCATTGAGCTGGAATGCGACGCGATTTACATGGCTAAAAACATCGACGGCGTTTATACCGCCGACCCGGCGCTGGACCCGATGGCGGAGCTGATCCGCGATATCACCTACGATGAATGCGCAGCGCGCGATTTGCGGGCCATGGACCCGGGCGCGTTTATCCTGCTGCGGGACAACCATTTTCCACTGGTGCGGGTGTTTGCGCTCGAACCGGCGGACAATGTGCTTCGCGTGCTGGAAGGCGACCCCATGGGCACGGTGCTGCATCCGTAGGCAAGGCTTTGCGAACGCACGACACTATGGGTTTGAAGGCTGGTTTGCGCCTTGCCGCAAAGAACGGCCTGTTACGAGCCAACGCCGCGCGGGGGCGACTGATGCCGACGCGGTTTCATCAATACTTGCAGAAAGGTTATTCATGCACAAAATAGCCTCCGGTTTCAAACGCTTTTTTGCCCCGCGCGATATGACGGTTGGAAAACCCATGACCGAACTGATTATGTTCTCGGTGCCTCTGCTGCTGGGCAACTTTGCCCAGCAGATGTATAACACGGTGGACGCGATTGTGGTGGGCAACTACGTAGGCGACAACGCGCTGGGCGCGGTGGGCCTTTCAAACTCCGTGCTCAACTTGATGCTGTCGCTGTTTATGGGGTTGGCTACGGGCGCGGGCATTGTGGTTTCGCAATATTTTGGCGCTAAGGATCGCGCGGCGCTATCCAGGTCTGTGGGCACCATTATTGTGCTCACCTTTTGGGCGGGGCTGATTACCACGGTTGTAGGGGTGCTAGCGTCCCGCCCGCTGCTGGTGCTGATTGGCACGCCGCCGGAAATGCTGGATATGACCGCCACCTATCTGGAGGTAATTTTTGCGGGTATCATCGGGTGCGCCTACTATAATATTTTAGGCGGCGTGCTCAGGGGCTTGGGCGATAGCTTCAGCCCGCTGGTGTACCTGCTGCTGGCCACGGTTATCAACATCGTGCTCGACATTGTGTTTGTGACCGCCTTTCATATGACGACCGACGGCGTTGCGCTGGCGACCATCATCGCGCAGGGTATTTCGGCGGTGTTTTGCTACCGCAGGCTCACGCGCATGACGGATGTGCTGGAGGTAAACCGCCATACGCTCAAGATCGACCGGGCCATTGCGGAGCGAACGGTTCGCCTGGGTTTACCCGCCGGGCTTACGCAGGCGATTTTCTCCTTGCAGGCGGTGATTGTGCAATCTCTGATGAACTCGCTGGGGCCGCTGGTGGTGACCACCTTTACGGCGGTGATGCGAGTGGATGGCTTTGCGATGATGCCTAACTTTACCTTTGGGATTGCCGCCACCACCTTCAGCGGGCAAAACTACGGCGCGCGCCGGCTGGACCGGATTCAGGAAGGCAGCAGGGACGCACTGAGGCTCGCGATTGTCTGTTCCTCCATCCTGACGGGCTGCATCTTATTGTTTGGCCGCCAGCTGATGGGCGTGTTTACCCAAACGGAAGCCATTGTAAACCTTGGCGTGCGGATGATGCGCATACTCGCCTTTGGCTATATTGCCTTCAGCGTAACGCAAACCCTGAGCGGCATCATGCGCGGGCTGAACGAAACTGTCATCCCCATGTGGATCAGCCTGATAACCACGTTTGTGATCCGTATGCCGCTGGCTTATCTGTTTGCCTACCTGACCCGATCCGTCCAGTGGCCCAACGGCGATCCTTCCAGCCTGTACTGGAGCCTGCTGATTGCCTGGGTGTGCGGGGGGATCATTACAACGCTTGTGTACCAAAAGGGCAAATGGCGAAAGCGCGCGCTGGATGGCCTGAAAGAGCCTTTCACCGCGCCTGAGGCGCAGGCGGGAACCGGAGCTTAAACCAGCGCGGAACTTTCGGAGCGTGTCGATTCTGCTTAAAGACCGACACGCGCAGACCCAATATAACCGGCATCACAGGAGGAAACACCATGAACGATATGCGGACGACACTTTCCATGCTGATTGAAAACGCCATTCTAACATCCTTCGAGGGCATCGAGGGGCTTCCGACAGCCGGGGATATCGCCGGCTTTTTGGAAGTGCCGCCCGAAAAAGAGATGGGCGATTTTGCGTTTCCCTGCTTTAAACTGAGCAAGGCGCTCCGCAAAGGCCCCCCGCAAATCGCGCAGGCGTTGGCCGCCGCGATTGACGCGCCGGAAGTGTGCGAGGCAAAACCGCTGGGCGGTTACCTCAACTTCTTTTTTAAGCGGGAACAGTTTGCGCAAAAAACGGTGCGGCAAGTGCTGGACGCGCCGGGTCAGTATGGCGCGAGCAGGCAGGGCGCGGGTAAAACCGTCTGCATCGACTATTCCTCCATCAACATCGCAAAGCGTTTTCACATCGGCCATCTGAGCACCACCATGATCGGCCATAGCCTGCAGCGGATTTACAACCATTTGGGGTACCGCACGGTTGGCATCAACCACTTGGGCGATTGGGGCACGCAGTTTGGCAAGCTCATCAGCGCCTACAAGCGGTGGGGCAACCGTGAGGAAGTGGAAAAGGACGGCGTGGAGGCGCTGACGCGGCTGTACGTCAAATTCCATGAGGAAGCGGACGCGGAAGAAAAAGCGACCGGCGCCCATACCTTGGAGGACGAGGGCCGCGCCTACTTTAAGGCGATTGAGGACGGCGGCGCGGAAGCGTTACAGCTTTTCAACTGGTTTAAGGAACTGACCCTGCGCGATTGCGCGCGAGTGTACGAATTGCTGGGCGTAACGTTTGACAGCTACGCGGGCGAGTCCTTTTACAACGACAAAATGGGGCGCGTGCTGGATGAGCTGCGCGAAAAGAACCTGCTGACCCTGAGCGACGGGGCGAGCATTGTGGACCTGACCGACGACGACATGCCCCCCTGCCTGATCCTCAAAAAAGACGGGGCGACGCTGTACGCGACGCGCGATATCGCCGCCGCGCTGTACCGCGCCGATACCTACCATTTTGACAAGTGCCTGTATGTGGTGGCATACCAGCAGGACCTGCACTTTCGCCAATGGTTCAAGGTTGTGGAAAAAATGGGTTACCCCTGGGCCAAGGATTTGGTGCACGTGGCGTTTGGCATGATTAGCTACGAAGGGCAGACGCTTTCCACCCGCAAAGGGTACGTGGTGTATCTGGAGGACCTGCTGCGGCGCGCGCAGGAAAAAGCGCTGGCGATTATTGAAGAAAAAAGCCCGAACCTGCCAAACAAGGAGGCCGTGGCAAGGCAGGTTGGCATTGGCGCGGTGGTATACGCGGATTTGCAGAATAACCGGATCAAAGACATTGATTTTTGGTGGGATCGCGCGCTCAATTTTGACGGCGAAACCGGGCCGTATGTGCAGTACACGCACGCGCGCTGCTGCTCGGTGCTCCGCAAGGCGGAGGAACAGGGCGTAACGCTGGTCGAGCCGGATTATTCCGGGCTGGCGGACGATTTTGCGCAGGATCTGCTGCGGATTATTAGCCGCTTCCCGGAAGCCGTAGCCGACGCGGCGGATAAATATGAGCCGAGTATGGTAACCCGAGCGACCACGGAGGTAGCGAAGGCCTACAACAAGTTCTATTATGAAAACCGCATCCTGGACGCGGAGCCTGCCGTGCGGGAAGCGCGTTTGCAGTTGACCCGCGCCGCGCAGGATGTGTTGCGCACCGGAATGTATCTGATTGGCATGGAAGCGCCGGAGCGGATGTAAAAAAACTCTTGCGGGTGGCCGTTTACAAGGCATTAAGCAACATGCGCAATCAATAACCCAAAAAGATGGGTCAAGTGAAGAAATCCCTTGTCAGATTCCAAGGGTGAAACCCTTGGCCGGGTTTGGGGTAGAACCCCAAAAGCTTGTGTCGCAACACATTATGACCAAGAGCGAGCGAACAGCCCGCAGGGCTGTGAGGCGAGCGGCGACAGTCAATCATCTGGATTTTTCAAAAACCTTGCGTTTCATTTTCGCCTGCAAGCATCGGGATACCGCAACAGAGAAACGCCACGCGGGGCAATGCCGGCTGTTCTGCTGAAACGATTTGAGCAATTTCGAAAGAACTATGTTTGAAACGCTTACCAACGCCTGCCGCTTATCACCTGCCTGAACCGCGTGCCAACGGCCTGTCCATATAAACCGGCTAAACCGCGTGCCTGCGGCCTGTTGCTTATCACCCTGCCTGAACTGCGTGAATGCGGTCTGTTGCCTGTAACTTTGCCTACAACGCGTGCCTGAGGACTGTTGCCTGTAACTTTCCATAAAACGCAAGCCCGATGTTTCTTGTCTGTGAAATCGCCCGCGACCCACGATTGCAAACGGTTGCTTCAACCTGTTGTTTCAAACGGTTGCTGTGATCCATCGCTTGTAGCACGCCGAATAGTGCAACGCAATCACATAAGTGAAAGTATTGATATCGGCGTTTATTTTACCGCGCCGTCGGGAAAGAGGATGCCCATGCAGAGAATCACGAGCACGCATAACCCCGCGGTGCAGGCGGCCAAAGCGCTTCAAGGCAAGGCGGCGAGGGAAGCGAGCGGGCTGTTTCTTTGCGAAGGCGAACATATGGTCGGCGAAGCTGCCCATTTCGCGCCGGATAACGTGCAGGAAATCTTTGTGGATGAAAACCAAACGGAGCGGTATCGCGGCATACTGAACGGATTGTCCGGGCATCCGGTTTATGCCGTGCCGGAACACGTGCTGGCAGCCCTGTCGCAGGTGAAAGCTCCGCAAGGCATTGCGGCTACCGTGCGGATACCGCAGCGCGCGGCCATCTCTGCTTTGGGTGGGCGTGTGATTTTGCTTGAAAACGTTCAGGACCCGGGAAATGTGGGCACCATCCTGCGCACGGTGGACGCGGCGGGGTTTGATGCGTGCATCCTGACCGCCGGCTGCGCCGACCCCTTTGCTCCCAAGTGCTTGCGGGCAACCATGGGCAGCGTGTTTCGGGTACCGGTCGCCGTGGAGGAAAACGCCGCGTTGGCGGCGCATACGCTTGCCGGGCTTGGCTACGCGACGGTGGCCACGGTGCTGAGCGGACAGGATTTTTACGCGCGCCAGCCCCTGCCGCCCAAGGTGTGCCTGATCATCGGCAATGAAGGGGCTGGGATCACCGCCGAAACCGCGCGGGAAGCCACGCACCGTTTCCGACTGCCGATGCGGGGCGGCGCGGAATCGCTTAACGCGGCGGTCGCCGCTTCCATTTTCATGTATGAAATCGTCAACCGTGGATAAAAGCATCAGACATCATATATGAGATCATCAACCGTGGATAAAAATATCTGACCATCGCATTTTCAGGAAAGGCAAATCTACCGTCAGCAGGTTTGCCAAGCGCGTATCAATTCAGGTTTTGGCAACTGGATTCACAAACTGACAAAGCTTAAGCGGCGATCGCCAAATGAGCGCCGCGTATGCGAAAGCGGCAGGAAATGACCGGCAAACCTCGAATATTCAACCCTCAGGGAGGTGCGTAACCATGGATAGCAACAAAGTTGATTTCAAGACCCTGAGCGCGGAGGATCAGGCGGCCGTGCTCGGAGCGCAACGCGATGAGGAAACAGGCGCGTTGCTCTATGCCTATATGTCCAAACACGAAAAAAAACCGGAGAACAGCAAAGTGCTGCTGCAAATGAGCACGGATGAAAAAATGCACGCGGCCTTTTGGCAAAGCATAAGCGGGCAACAGATCAAACCCGATCGGCTCAAACTGCTGAGGCTCAAAGCGCTGACCCGCATATTGGGGTATACGTTCATGCTCAAACGCATCGCGCAAGACGAGGGTTTAGCCGTTACCGGATACGAGCGCCTGCAAAGCGCCATTCCGGAAGCCGGGGCAATGCTTGTGGATGAAAAGCGCCATGAGCAGGAACTGATTGGCATGCTCAACGAGGAGCGCCTGCAATACGTGGGCTCGATGGTGCTGGGGCTGAACGACGCGCTGGTGGAGCTGACCGGAACCATCGCGGGGTTAAGCTTCGCATTGCAAAACACGCGTATGGTCGCGCTGAGCGGCATCATCACCGGCGTGAGCGCGACGCTTTCCATGGCGGCGAGCAATTATCTGGCGGAGCGGGCAGATGGAAACACAAACGCGCTCAAATCCAGCGTATATACCGGGGTTGCCTATCTGATTACCGTTGCGCTGCTGGTGCTGCCCTATTTGCTGTTGCCGGATAACCTTTGGGCCGTCGCGCTGGCGGCAATGATTCTGGTGGTGGTGCTGGTGATCCTCGCGTTTAACTATTACGTGAGCGTGGCCAAGACCGTGCCGTTCCGCAGGCGCTTTATGGAGATGATAACCATCAGCATGGGCGTAATGGTGATCGCCTTCCTCATTGGCTTGCTGGCGAAAGCGCTGTTGGGCGTGAATATTTAGCAGCGCATTGCCGACCGCCGAATCATCGCCCCCGGTTGAGAAATAACACAACCGGGGGCGATTTGTACGTGTCCTCACCCGCCGTAATGAAATGGACAAAAGACGCTTGTCGGTTACAGCGTCTCCGCTTCTTGCGTGCCGGAGGATCAATGGGACACGGACAATATAAAAGCCGAGAGTGCCCACGGCAAAATACAGCGTGAAACATAACTTCAACTCGACTTGTCAATAGCGGGGGTTCAGAACAGATTTTCCAGAACTAGCGAGCATCCCGCAAATGAAAGAAAACCGTTCGAAGGGCAATCAGGCATACAACCACCGCGCATGGCACAAATTCATAACCAAAGCGTCCCTGGTTGCGCAATGTGGCAGCCGGAGACGCTTTACAGTATTCCTTTACCAGACAGATTCATGGGGGAGGCGTCCATTACGGAAACGCATCCTCCCCCACGGCGCGCTCAGATGGGTTTGATGTGCCAGATGTTGCTGTTGTATTCCCCAATGGTGCGGTCGGAGGAGAAGTAGCCGGATTTCGCAACGTTGATAATGGATTTTTTCAGCCACTTATCACGGTCCACATAATCCTCCATCATCCGGCGGTTCGCCATGGAGTAGCTGCCAAAATCCTTGAGCACAAAATACTCGTCAGGCATTCCGCCGTAATCTCCCATCAGCAGCATGTGGTACAGGTCCTGCAAGGCCATGGGCTCGTCGGGGAAAAGTGTTCCGTCCAGCCATTGGCTCAGCGCGCGGCGAAGCTCCGCGTTGGTTTCAAAAATGCCCATAGGGTTATAGGAGCCTTCCTTGTACATCCCTTCAACCGTTTCGGCGCGCATCCCAAAAATATAGATGTTTTCCGAGCCTACCTGATCGTAAATTTCAACGTTCGCGCCATCCATGGTACCCAGCGTTAAAGCGCCGTTCATCATAAACTTCATGTTGCCGGTGCCGCTGGCTTCCTTGCCGGCCGTAGAAAGCTGCTGGCTGATTTCAGCCGCCGGCATCAGCAGCTCGGCGGTGGAAACGTCGTAGTTTTCAATGTAAACCACTTTCAGAAATTTGCGGGCGCGGGGGTGGCTGTCAATCAGCGCGGCCAGCGCGTTGATGTAGCGGATAATCAGCTTTGCGCGGTAGTAGCCGGGCGCGGCCTTCGCGCCAAAGAGGAACAGTCTTGGCTGGGCGCTGAAATTTGCATCCTCTACAATGCGGTTATACAGCACCTGAATATGCAGGGCATTGAGCAGCTGGCGTTTATACTCGTGCAGCCGCTTCGCCTGAACGTCAAAAATGAAAGTGGGATCCAGCGTTTCGCACTGCCGCTTGCCAATCATGCGGGCAAAACGTTCCTTATTTTGCTGTTTGACCTGTTCAAACTTCTGGCGGAAGGCGGCGTCGTCGGCAAACGGAAGAAGCTTTTCAAGCTCCTGCGCGTCCCGGTAGAAGCCGGTGCCAATGGATTCCGCAATTAAATCCCGCATGCCCGGGTTGGCGGACAACAGCCAGCGGCGGTGCGTAATGCCATTGGTGATGGCGCTGAACTTACCCGGGTCGGTCAGCCAATAATCATGGAAAAGGCCGTCCGTCAGGATTTTGCCGTGCAGCTGGCTTACGCCGTTCACGCTGAAGGCGATGGCAACGCACAGGTTAGCCATGTGTACCTGCCCGTATGCGAGAATCGCCATTTGACCGATCCGCTCCCACTGATCCGGATAGATTTTAAACAGCTTTTCGCAAAGGCGGCGGTTCAACTCCTCCAAAATCATGAATATGCGGGGGAGCGTCTGCTTCATCATGTTTTGCGGCCAACGTTCCAGCGCTTCCTGCATCACGGTGTGGTTGGTGTAGGCCATGCAACGGTGCGTGATGCTTTCCGCTTCTTCCCAGCCCAGCCCCTCCTGATCAATCAGCAGGCGAATCAGCTCCGGAATGGCAAGGCCCGGGTGCGTGTCGTTGATGTGAAAAACAACCTTGTCCGGCAGCAGATCGAAATTATTGCCGTACTGGCGCTTAAAATCCTTCAAAGCGTATTGGAGGGTAGCGGAAGTGAAGAAGTAGTGCTGCTTCATCCGCAGCATTTTGCCTTCCCAATGGCTGTCCTCCGGATAAAGCACCTTGTTGATGACTTCGGCCATTTTCATTTCGTCCATCGCCTTGTCATATTCGCCGCGTCCGAAGGTTTTCAGGTCAAACACTTCACAGCTGCGGGCGCTCCAGGTGCGCAGGGTGTTCACGCAATCCGTATCATACCCGACAATTGGCATATCATAGGGCACAGCGTCGATGGTGTAGGCGTTTTCAAGGCTGAAGTTCTTTCGGCCGTTCACTTCCACTTCCCGTACCTCGCCGCCAAACTGAACCTGACAGATGTCCTCAGCGGCGACAATCTCCCACACATTTCCGTTTTGCAACCATGTATCGGGAAGTTCAACCTGCTGCCCGTCCACGATTTTTTGCCGGAAAAGCCCGTATTCGTAGCGGATGGTGCACCCCATGGAAGGGATGTTCAGGCTGGATAGACTGTCTAAAAAGCAGGCGGCAAGCCTCCCCAAACCGCCGTTGCCCAGCGCGGGCTCCGGTTCTTCCGCAAGCAGCGCAAGCGGATCAATGGAAAGCTCGCTTAACGCCTGACGGTAATTTTCCTGACTGCAAAGGTTAATCAAATTGCTGTTCAGGCTCCGGCCCATTAAAAACTCAACGGAAAGATAATATAGCCGTTTGCCCTGGCTTTGTGCGCGCTCCTCACGGCTGATCATCCATTTTTGCATGATCTGATCCCGCACGGTAGAAGCGGTCGCCTTGTATAACTGCTGCAAGGATGCGCCCTGGGTGGTAACGCCGTAGTAGCGCTGCAGTTTACCGACAATGCTTTGCTTGATGCCTTCAACATCGAACTTCGTGGCCGGCATAAAACTCCTCCTTCTGTGGAATGCGCTTATTATAGCATGGCCGTTCAAGATTGACAATTCGAGCCATCGGAAAGAACAGGGAAGAAACGCGGAAATCAACAGGGATGTTCCACGTGAAACACTGAACGACGAAACCGATACGGATTCACTTTGCAGAGCGGGAACGAATAACGAGTAAGCAGACACACACAGGGAGAAAACGGGGATTATAGCAGAAAAATGCTTGGGGCAACTTGTTCAATTGAGCTGGAAAAGGGACAGGAATGTTCCACGTGAAACAACGCTTTCCAACCGTTGCACGACCCTGTTGCGCTGTAACGTTTCCGACGCATTTCTCAGCTCATAGAAGCAGCGTTTTCAAAGAACGGCGAGTGCTTTGTTGCGCGTGTTTCAGCTTGCCTTCCCCGGCCCCGCGCGTTACAATGAAACGGTGAGGTGATCGTTATGCCCTTTACGCCGGCGCAGGAAGCCGCCATCCATGCTCGTAACCCGGATTTACTGGTATCCGCTGCCGCCGGCAGCGGAAAAACGCGTGTGCTGATTGAGCGGATCGCGTCTATGTTGCAAGATGACGGCCTATCCATGGATCGGCTGCTGATTGTCACGTTCACCCACGCCGCAGCCGCTGAAATGCGGGAGCGTCTGCAAGCGCGCATTGCCGAGGCCGCCGCGACCGACCGCGCCATGCGCAGGCAGGCGGAGCTGCTTGAAACCGCGCAGATCAGCACGTTGCACAGCTTTTGTCAAAAGCTGGTTCGCGAATATTTTCAGGAAGTGGACATTGATCCCCAAGCGATGCTGGGGGATGAAACCATCAACGCCAACCTGAAGGCGCAGGCCAAAACTGAAACGATGGAAAGCCTGTACGAACGCGCCGCGCTGGGAGAAAGCGATACTTGCGCGCTAACCGCAAAATTTGAGGATCGGCAGATCGAAGCCATGCTGGATGAAATCTATCCTTTTTTAATGGCGCTGCCGGAACCCTTCGAATGGCTGGACGCTTGCGCGAACCGCACGTATTCCAACGTAGACCTTTCGGAAGGGCTGTTGGCCCAGACTTTGCTTGCCGATTGTCGGCTGCTGATCGACGGCATCGCGGAACTGCTGGAACAGGGATACGCGCTGGCTGAACAACCGCTATTCCCGGATCGATATAAAGCAACCATTCAATCGGACGGGATTGCGGTGCAAACTTTTCAGGCTTCCATGGCGGCGGGTCTGCCGGCGGTGATTCAGGCGGCGAGGCAGTTTAGCCTGGAAAGGTTACCCACCGTGCGTAACCTGGAGGGGGAAGAAGCAGCCCTGCGCGACCGGTATAAAGGCCTTCGGGAACAGATCAAAAAAGGGGCGGCTTCTGTTGCGGCGCATTTGCCAGCCGAGCCGGAAACCGCCATTGAGCACTTGAACACCATGCAACCGGCGCTGATGGGCCTCAGCCGCATTGCGCGCCAGATGGACGAGCGGTATGCGGAGTTGAAACGGGAACGCGCGCTGATGGATTTTCACGATCTGGAGCGCATGGCGCTTCGAATCCTCCGCAACCCGGCCATCCGCGCGGAGGTATCCGCCCGATACGACGGCGTGTTTGTGGACGAGTATCAGGATATCAGCGCTATTCAGGAAGCCATCCTGAACGCCGTACGCAGGGATGTTCCACGTGGAACATCCGAACCGCCGCAGTACTTTTTTTATGTGGGCGATGTTAAGCAGAGTATTTACCGGTTCCGTCAGGCGGACCCCACGCTGTTTATGCAAAAAGCGCGTGCGTTTTCGGCGGATGAAAACGCCCCCCAGCGCCGAATCAGCCTGAATGCGAATTTCCGCTCCCGGGAGGCGGTGTTGGCTGGCGTGAACCGCGTTTTTTCCCGGGTGATGCGCGCCGATGTTACGGAAATTGAGTATGACCGGGAAGCGCGGCTTTACCCCGGAACCCCCAGCCAAAGCAACCCGCCGGTGAGCCTGCATCTGTTTACCCAGCCGGTGCGCTCGGCGGATAAAGCGCGGCTGGAAGCATACGCCATCGGCAGGGAAATTCGCAGGCGTGTTGGCGAACCGGTTTTGGACCGGGAGGGGAATCCGGCCGGCACGCTGCGGTTTCGGGATTTCGCCATTCTGGGGTCCAAAATGAAGGATGTTTCCGGCGTGCTGGAACGCACGCTCGGCGAAATGGGCATACCCGTATACTGCGAGGATCGCGGCCCTGCCATGCAAAGCGAGGAAATTGCACAGGCGCTCAACCACCTGCGGCTGATGGATAACATCGCGGACGACATCGCCCTGCTGGCATGCCTGCGCAGCCCGGCCATCGGGATGGATGATCGGGAACTGGCGGCCATCCGGTTGCGGCAGGGCGAGGGGCCGTATTTGGAGGCGGTGCAGGCTGCGGCCCGCGCAACTGATCCGCTGGGCCGGCGCTGTGCCGATGCATTGGCAACGCTTGCCCATGAACGGTTTTTGCTTGCGGAAACGCCGCTGCACGAATACCTGTGGGGGTGGCTGAACCGCTCGGGGTTGTACGCGTTTTACGGTTGCCAGCCAAACGGCAAGTTACGGCAGGCGAATTTGCGCATGCTGTGCGAAAAGGCCGGAGAGCATGTACGGCGCAGGGGCGGGGAACTGAGGGATTTTCTGGACGGCGTTCAGGCCCAGACCGGCGTGCAGGACGGAGCCAGCCCGACCGTGCTCAGCCCTTGGGAGGATGTGGTGCGGGTGATGACCATCCACAAATCCAAGGGGCTGGAATTTCCGGTTGTGTTTGTGATGGGGTTGGAAGCTCCGTTTGGCTCGCGCCGCGCCTCATCGCTGGCGCTGCATCCCCGGTTGGGCGTTGCCTTGCCGTATGTGAATGAAACGGCCCGCACCACAGGCTCCACGCTGTTGGAAAGCGCGATTGGTCTGCGGCTTGCGGCGGAAGAAAAAGCGGAGCGCGCACGGTTGCTGTACGTGGCCATGACCCGCGCCCGGGAGGAACTGCTTTTGGTGGGCTGCGGCACGCAGCTTGCGCCGGAGACATTTGCGCAGGGGTTTATCCCCAACCGGGAGGAATCCGCCTACGCGGTGTTCAGCGCCGGTCAGATGCTCGACTGGGTGTGCGGCTGTGTGAAGCCATCGGATTCGATGAGCGTTGCGGACGAGAACGGAGTTTCCGACAATCCGCTGAGGACAACCGGGCTTGACGGTGGGTTTTCCACACAATCCACAGACAATCCACAAAAAAAGGACTGCTGGAACGTGGTTTTCCACAATTCCGAAACGGAATTGGAGGATGCTTTGCGATATGCGAAAGGAAACAAGGGCCTGAGCGAGCTGGAACTGCGGCGCGCGCGCCTGAATGCGCTAACTGAGGACGCGCGTCGGCTGGCGAATCAAGCCGATCAACCGGCGCAGAATCCCGCCGAGCAGTCGGAAGCCGTTGACCTCGGCAGCGAGGAACGGCTCGCGCCGGAAGGCGGGCCCTTGAAACGCGAGGGTGACAATGCCCGCGATGCGGCAAATGCGCAAGCTATCGGCGGGGGTAAAACGCGCGCACGCTCGATGAACCTTGCCCCCAACCGCGCGGGATATGAAGTTACAGTTGGCTTATCGGCAGCTTTGGACACAGCGCCGCGCGATCCGTTAGCGCCCAGTTTATATTTTCCGCACCGTCCGTTCAAAATTGGCGCGACCGCGTTAGCTCGGGCGGAACGCGAAACGAACAGCGCCTTTCGAACCCAAACCGAAGATGAGGACGCCGCCGCCGTTGAAACGGCGGATCAGAAACGCCTGCCCCTTCCGCTGGCCCGGCCGCGGCTGATGAGCGATTTGCCCGCGATGCCCGCATTTTTACGCGCCCCGGCAGAACAGACGGGCCTCAGGCGAGGCATTGCGACGCATAAAGCGCTTTCGCTTTTGGAATATTCTCCCCTCGGGGCTGCGGTGGACGCGCCGGATGCGTTGCGTTTGGAGCTTAACCGGCAGTTGAATCAGATGCAACTGCGCCGTCTGTTGGAGCCGGAAGAAAGAGCTTTGGTGGAAACGGAAACGGTCGCCCGCTTTTTGGAAAGCCAGACGGGCCGGGAAGCGCTCGCCGCGGACACCGTGCACCGCGAATGGAGCTTCAACCTGCGCATGCCGGAACGGGATGGCTTGATTGTGCAGGGTGTGATCGATCTCTGTTACCTGAAAAACGGGCAGTGGTCGCTGGTGGATTATAAAACCGACGCGGTGAAGGACCCTCAGGAACTGTGGTCGCTTTACGGCGGCCAGATGGCGATTTACCGCCGGGCGCTCACTGAAGCCTCCGGTATGCCGGTTGCGGAAACGACGCTGTTCTCGCTGTCACTGGGCCGAGGCGCGGCCGAGGAAAGTGCAAAGCTGTAAAAGCAGGATGCTTCGCATGGGGAACTTCGGATGTGTCTGAATATGAATATGTATATAGAAGCAATTCGAACAGCGGCTTTCGCGGTAACGGTTGCGCGGCATGGAACATCGCTGGTGATTTTTCCAATGCGGATTCGTATTTAAGCTGCGCGGGAATGGGGTATGGGCAATCGTCCACACTTACCAAGGCCGAATGTCGCAAAACTGCTGTAACAATTTTGTTGCAAATGGGGAACAAAATGATTCGTTCGCTCGTCCTATCGTTGGACAAATAGGAAACCACGGGGTTACAGAAATGAAATACCGCTTGCTTTCCCCCATGTTTCTTAGTACAATATCGGTGTCGCCCGGCTGGGCGGCCGTACTTTCGGGCGTAGCCGCCTGAACCTGACGAGGGAGTGTTTCGAGTGAAAAATAATCGCTTCAAACAAAAGGATGCGGGGCATGCCCGTAAACTGTTGCTTTTGGCTGCGCTTTTAGTGGCGGCGTCCATTATGACCGGCTGTTACATGGAGCCGGACCGTATTGTCGATGACAACAACGGCTTGACCGTTGCCACCGGGGGCCAACAGTTTGACACGGTCATTACGCCCACCCCGGAAGTGACGGCAACGCCTGTGCCTTCCGCCACGGAAGGCAGCCAGCAGGTGGATTGGTCTAACTGGGATTTTGGCAACGATACGGCCACGAACCCGCCGGGCAATGTGATTACCATTGGCAACGATGCCAACGGGACCACTGCGCCCAACGTTACGGTGGGCCTGAGCACGCCCAGCCCGACGCCCGGCACCGGCACCTCCACCAGCACAACGCTCAAATCCGGCTCCACAGGCACGGCGGTTAAGCAGTTGCAACAGCGTTTGAAGGAGCTGGGCTACTACACCGGTTCTGTGGACGGCAGCTACGGCGCGGGCACGGTGAGCGCCGTGCAGGCGTTTCAGGCGGCCAACAGCCTGAGCGCGGACGGCGTTGCCGGCAGCAAAACGCAGGAAGCCATCTACAGCTACTATGCTGTTAAGAAAAGCAACAGCGGCAGTTCTTCCGGCTCCAGCAGTTCTTCCGGTTCGTCCAGCTCTTCCAGCTCCGGCAGTTCATCGTCCTCCACCAACAAGTACACCAACGGCAAAACGGATATCTACTTAAAACTTGGCTCTACCGGCGCGCAGGTGAAAATTCTGCAAAACCGGCTGATAACGCTTGGGTACATGAGCGGCACGGCGGACGGCACCTTTGCCGAAACAACCGAGGCGGCCGTTGTGGCGTTCCAGAAGCGCAACTCGATTTACGCGGACGGCGTTGCGGGGCCGACAACGCTCACCAAGCTGTATTCCTCCTCTGCTAAAAAGGCCAGCTCCGTTGTGGCCAACTTAGGCTCCCTCAAGCAGGGCATGTCCGGCAGCGGCGTGCGCGCGTTACAGCAGCGCCTGAAGGATCTGGGTTATTATACCGGCTCGGTGGACGGCGACTATGGCGACGGAACTACGGCGGCGGTTGTCGCCTTCCAAACCGCAAACGGACTGACGGCGGACGGCGTTGCCGGCAAGGCGACCCTGAACGCGCTGTACGGCTCCACCGGCACGGGCGGCAGTTCCGGTACCACACCGGAAAAGTACGTGGACTCCGTTAAAACCAACGGCTATTCCTCCATTACCACCACAAGCCATTCCTCCGTTGCCAACGTGACGGCGCTGCAAAGCGCGCTTTCCAGCAGCAACTACTATTCCGGCGCGCTGGACGGCGATTATGGCACCCGTACCGTGGACGCGGTGAAGGCTTTCCAGGAAGCCAAGGGCCTGCGCGTAACCGGTAGCGCCGGGCCGAGCACGCAACGGCTGCTCTACGGCGGCACCAGCGAGAGCGGGTCCTATAGCAAGCTTCAACTGGGTTCCACCGGCACGGATGTGAAAAACCTCCAGTATACTTTGTATGAGCTGAAGTATTACGATGGCAACATCACCGGCAAGTATGACGACGCGACGGCCAGCGCGGTCAGCCTGTTCCAGCAGGTGAACGGTCTGACCATGGACGGCGTAGCCGGGCAGGAAACCCAACGCCGCCTGTATAGCAGCAATGCCATTCCGTGCAACGTATAAGCCTGAGCTATCAGGGCAAACCACGCCAACCCGGCCGCAGCGACCCCGGTACAGAAGCATGGCCTCTGTCTGGGCGAAGGAATGAAAGCCCTGCCTGGGTTTGGGCGTAGCCCCAAGTTTATGCCGCGGCGCGAGCCAAACAGCGAGCGAACCGCACGAAGGGCGATGAGGCGGGCGACGCCATTTCCCCGTCCATTCCCTGACAACGTTAGGCCGGAGCAATCCGGCCTTTCGCCTTATTCGGGGGAAAAAAGCGGCTCAGTGAGAAAGCCGGCTGGCAATCGGCTGTTGGAACACCAACGTTTTAGGGGCAAAGGCGCAAAACTTGAACGGATTGATCATTCGCGCCTGTCGGGCAGAAGGCTGCCAACAGAAAATAACCCGTTTGCGGGGATCGGCAGCTTGAACTCAATCGAAGTAGCGGCAAGCAACGCGGAACCGGAGGGAGGGCCAAAGATGAGCGAAATTGCGTGCAAAAAACTCCTGATGCCTACGGGCGGCAGCGCGGAGCACTTTTTTCGCTCCGATTGGACGCTGAACCTCTACCACGGTTGCAATCATGGCTGCATCTACTGCGATTCCAGAAGCGTGTGCTATCATCTGGAGGATTTTGACCGTGTGCGCGTAAAGCATAACGGGTTGGCCCTTCTGGAAAGGGAACTGCGCGCTAAAAAAACGGCGGGCGTGGTTTCCATGGGGGCGGCCAGCGACGCGTATAACCGGTTGGAGGAGTCGCTCGGGGTTTCACGCGCGGCGCTGGAGCTGCTCCTACGGTACGGTTTTGGCGTGATGATCCCTACCAAAAGCAAACTGATTGTCCGCGACGCCGCTTTGCTGGGGGATATCGCAAAGGCGCGTTATGCCTGCGTAGCTTTCAGCCTGACCACAGCCGACACGACGCTCGCGGCATTTCTGGAACCGGGCGCGCCGCCTCCTTCCGCCCGCTTCGCCGCGATGGAGGCGCTCGCCAAAGCCGGGGTTTTCACAGGCACATGGATGAACCCGATGCTGCCCTTCCTGACGGATACCGCCGAAAACATCCGCGCGGTGCTGACCCGCACGGCTGATGCGGGCGGGCGGTTTGCCATTTGCCACTTTGGCGTTACGCTGCGCGAGGGCGACAGGGAGTATTTTTACCGCGCGCTGGACGGGGATTTGCGTTTTGCGGGCCTGAAGGCGCGCTATTCGGAAGCTTTCGGGTTGCGTTACCTGTGCGCCACGCCGGATGCGCAAGCCCTGAGTGATTTTTTGACCCGGGAGTGCGACCGTCTGGGGTTGCTGAGCACCTTTAGCGCGGTGAACCGCGCGGCGGGGGTACGGGAGCCGGTTCAAACCCGGCTGGTGTAATGGCGCTAGCCTGCGTTGCTTCGCGGAATTAAGCGACGGCGCGGAGTTGGCGGTTGGGGTTGAAAACCCGGTTGCCGGTTGAATTGAAAGCTCCGGCAAGCCTCCCGACCGGTTGGAATCCCAATACGCAAAGATACTGGAGGCGATAAGCGGATGGATCGGCAAACCCGAACCCGGCGGATGAAGGCCGCTTGCGCGGGGTTATTGGCAATTTGGGGGCTTGCCTGCATGGGAAGCCCCGTCGGCCAAACCCCTTCGGAAGGGCCTGAAACGCCTTGGTTTTTGCGGGTTATGAACCCCATGGCGGCGGATGCCTCGGCCGAGGGCACACAGGTCACGGAGGGTAACGCCGCGTCTCAGGCTTCTGCCGATCCGGTAAACCAGCCCTCCCAAACGCCGGATTCGACTGCACTATCGCCAACCGGCGAGCCTGTCGTGGAGGATTCCGAGGATGAAACTGAAGAACTGACCCCTGAACAGGTTGCCGGAACGGTGCAGGAGCTTGCCACCTTGGAGGCGGATACGGGCCTGACCCTGCAAGCGAAGCTGGATGCGGTTTTTACGCGCTATAAAACGCTGGGCGCCGTGGTGTGCGTGGTGGAGAACGGCGCGGTCAGCCATACCTACGCATACGGGGAGTTAAGCCCGGGCGGAGAACCGATGCGGGCGGATACGCTTTTCCGGGTTGGGTCCATCAGTAAAATGGTCACGGCCATGGGCGTGATGCGGCTTGTGGACGACGGTTTGGTTACGCTGGATGGCGATCTTTCCGAGGCTTTGGGGGTCACGGTTCGCAATCCGCGGTATCCCGATACGCCCATCACCCTTCGGCAGTTGATGAGCCATACCGCCGGCTTTCGGGATAGCGGGTATTACACGCTGGCATTGCGGGGGCAGGTGACTCCGTTAACCAAACTTTTTTCGGGAAACGCTGCGGCTTTCCAGTTCATCGCCGGGGTTGCGCCGGGCACGGAATCGAAGTACTCCAATTTTGGCGGCGGGCTGTTGGGCAGCCTGATCGAAAGCGTCACGGGGGAAACGGTGGATGAGTACATGAACCGCGTAATTTTTGCCCCGCTTGGGATTCGCGCCGCCTACCAAAGCTCGCTGTTGCCTGCGGACGCGGTGGTTTCAGATATGTTCAAGATGCCGGCGCGAACGCTCTCCGCGACGGTGCGGGATACGGCGACAGAGAATTGGGACCCGGAATCCGCCTACACCCTGACGGCTGGGAAGCTGACCCTTTCCGCGCCGGACCTGGCAAAGCTTGTGATCGCGCTGTGCGACGGGGGCGTGCAAGGGGATGTGCGCGTGCTTTCGGAAAGCGCCGCGCTGCTCATGCGCACGCCGCAAAACCACACAGGCTCGGTGGAATGCGACAGCAAACGGGGCCTGTGCATGAACATCCTTGACGGTACGGTATTGGAAGGCCGCACGCTTTACGGGCACGGGGGAAAGGCAAACGGGATGCTGTGCGCCGCCTATTTTGACCCTGAGGACCGCACAGGCGTTGTGATGCTGACCAACGGCTGCAACAACCGCCCCATGTATCAGGATGTGGGGATGTTGAGCATCGCGGTGCTGCGACTGTGTTACCAGGAGCTGATCGACGGGCGGCATGTGACCGCCGACCCCTGGCTTGTGGCGGAGGAACCGGAGGCGACAAGCGCGCCGTAAGCGGATTGACTCATACGGACAGACGCGGTGGAATTGCCCGCTGTGACAGGCTGCTGAAAACCCCTCGTTCAAGCATAAAGGGGGTTAAGGGTCATGCGCATGCGGGGCGTATGGGCGTTGACTCTTGCCTGCCGGATGCCCTGTGTGGCAACGCTGTCAGCGTAAGCGCCGCAAGCGCCGAAGGCACAATGCGTTGCGCTTTTGAACGCTATTCGGTTTGTCAACGGTCTGGGCAGGTCAGACTTTGGGTAGCGGTCAGGGTTGCGCTGCATGCGTATCAAAACGTTTGGGGGACCGGTTGGCGAGGTTCGTCAACCGGTTCTTTGCGGTTTTGAAAGGAATTTTCCCCGAAAATGAATAAAAAGAGATTAAATATTCGCATAAACGCGTTACACGCGGATATTATGGAATAACTTTCCATAATTCGGTATAATGTCAAATAATACCGCCAAACTGCCCATATTTACAGAACATTTTCGCATGTGCTTAAACATTTGTTGATATATATGATTTTTGGCACATATGGAAGGACGTGGAATGGCTGTAACATTCGGAAAATAAACACGTGTTCATCCCCATGGATGGATTGACAACCGGATATTGACACCGTATAATGATGCTGCTTGCTAAAATGGCATGAGTTTGTTGTGCCGGATCGGGTAAGCGGCGCTACGCGCTTTGCGTAGTCCAAGTGGCAGGAAAGCGAGGGAACGGCGTGTCCTACGTTCAGTTTATTCCCAAGCCGCCGGTGATCGACGGCGGTGATCCGGGCGTTTTTGTGCAGGGTACGCATACCCCGGTGGCTCTGGTTGAACTTAGCGGCGTGTGGATCCACAGCGCCGGCAGCGCCATGCTGCAACAGCAGAACTATCGCCTGTATACCTGCGACAAATGGCTGTGGATGATTGTGGACGACGGCGCGATCACTTTTACCTGCAAAGAAGAAGAATTTGACCTGAACAAGGGCGAGTGCGTCGTCATTCCCCCCAGCATGGATGGCTGCGGGCTGAAGGACGCCAAGGATGCCCGCATCCTCTGGCTCACGATTGACGGCCCGTTAAGCTCCGAGTTTTTAAAGCAAATGAACGCGCTCAGCGACGTACCGGCCAAACAGGGCACGCTGCCTTCTCAGGTGCTGCTTTCCCGGCAAATTGTGCAGGTGCTGGTGCGCCACACAGGCAGCGGGGACGCCAGCTATCAGCTAGGCCAGCTGCTGTGGGGCCTTTTGGCCGCGCACAGCGGGCAAAGCGTGGCCATGAGCGCGACGCTGAGCCATGAGATCGCCCGCGTGGTGGACACCCTGCGCGCCTGCCAGTACCGGGACGCGTTTTCGCTGGCGGATATGGCGGCCATCAGCCGGATGCCGGTGGAAACGTTCCGTAAGCGTTTTTCCGCGGAATTGGGGATCCCTCCGCTGGCGTACCTGCAATTTTTGAAAATGGAACGCGCCAAAACGCTGCTGCGCGGCGGGCTGAACGTGAAGCAGACCGGCGTGGAAATCGGCATGCCGGATCCATACCATTTCAGCAAGCAGTTTAAGCATGTTGTGGGGATGAGCCCGACCGCCTACCTCAAGCATGTGGGCGGCAACGGGAAAGACTGACCTTCGCGTGGCCGCTTCCGGTAAGGGACGGTAGAGTCTGCCTGCCACGGCCGGGAAAGCGGGAAACCGCGGATGTATTTGCCGGGTATGGCGCGGTATCAATGGGTAACATCGTTTGAAGGGCCGCTGGCATGCGGCCCTTTTTGGTTGGCGAAAAAGGGAAAAATGGAAGGAACCCGCATGCCTGCGTAAAGCGACCGCCACAGCGGAACCGAAACAAAAGGGTAACCCCTGCTGCGGATCGGGGAAGAACCAAAAAACCTGTGGAGCCGTATGCTAAGCCAAGCGAATGAACGGCCCAAATGGCGCACACTGTTGCACAACCAAATCAGGCTGATAAACGGATCGCATTACGCCTTTGGAGCGCAGGGCGCATGCCGTGATTGGTAGCGACGTGAGGCTCCCGGCGGGTTTGGGGCTACGCAAAGCCCTTCGCTAAGGTTGTCTCCGGATTCTTCTCCGCTGTGGCAGGAGGTTAAAACTGAAAAAGAGAGCCGCTGTTAAGCAGCCCTCAAACTGTTGACAAACCGAAATGAGTCCGTAAGCCGCACTTTTTTGTGCCTATATCACTCGCGGTGCTAACGCTGTATTGATTGCCGCATGAGGCCTCGGGAGGGCATGGGGCAACGCCGATCCACCCCGCAAGGGCTTAGCTATTGACCCATGATCGCGGCTGCAAGGTTCTTTCGGCAGACTGAGGGCCGCCGTTAAGCGGCCCTCTTTCCCAAAACCCCGGGTTATATGGATACCAGATCGAAAACCTTACATTTCTACCGCGTAATCGCTCCAATTGGAGGTAACGCCCGCGTCGCTGGTATCGCAGTTCGCGCTGTACTGCGATACCGTCACGGTGTACTGGCTGGTACCCTGCACGTACACGGTGCCATCCGTCCCGATGATGGATACGGCATTGCCGTCCGCGTCGGTTACCTGACCCGCGCAGTTGAGCGTGGTCAGCGTGCTGTTGCTGGTGACAACCCAGCTGGAATCCGCGTCCACGTACAGGGTGCATGCGCCCGTGCCGCCGGAACCGGCGTTGGTTTCATCGTCGAGTACCGCGCCGGTCAGCTGGCTACCCTCAGTGGCATACAGGTTCAGGGTGGAAATGGTGTCCCAGATCACATTGCCGGTCATGTGCTGGTTGATGGCGGTAAACTTGCAAACTGCGCCGTTGGCCCCGCTGGTTCCCCAACCGCGCTGGTTGCTGTTGCCCGTGCACCGCAGGAAATACTCGCTGTCGGCCGCCGCGCTGATGGTTACGCCCGAGAGGATGAACTCGCTTTCCGTGTTGGTGGTGTAGAACAAGCCGCCGTTTTGGGAGGTCAGCGTGCCGCCGACCATTTCGAACTTGCCTTCGCCAACCGCCGAATCGCCGGACATGCTCTGGTACAGGATCACCGTCCAGGTGTTGTCGTTTTGTTCCAGATCAGGCATGTTACCGGTCAGGTTGGAATCAAACAGGCGCACCGTATTTAAGCCTTCCAGGCAAAGCGCTTCGCTGCCGTTGGCTGTAAGAGTCGCGTTGTTAGCCGTAATATCCGCCGTGCAGTAGATGGCGGGAGAGCCGGTTCCGTTGGAAGTATAGGCGCCCCCATCCACCACCATGGTGCCGCTGCCCCGATCACTGCGAATGGCCGCTGCCGAGCCGCCGCTGGTGGTAACCGTCAAGTCCTTGGCATAAAGGGTGCCGCCGCCCGCCACGTGGATACCGCCGGACGTGTCCTTGCTGGTTGTGATGGTGGTATCGCTTACGTAGGCAACGCCGTCGCCGTAGGCAAACACGCCAGCGCCGCCGGCCGCGTCGGTGGTGACGGTGCTGTTCGTGATCTTTGCCGTGCCGCCGGTCACCAGCACCGCCGCGCCAACGCCGTAGAAGCTGGAGCTGTCGCCGCCGGTGCTGTCCGCCGAGGCGCGGGTAACAGTCGCGCCGTCGATGGTCGTGGTGCCAGCCGTTACGAGAATGGCGTTTTCATCGGTGCCGGTAGAATCATAATTGCCGGCGCTCAGCGTGGTATCCTCCGCATAGCTGTATGCGGCGCTGTACGCGGTGGGCGCGCTGCTCTGGCCGCCGGGCGCGCCGCCGGGAGCTGTGCCGCCGGGAGCCGCGCCGCCCGGGGCCTGTCCGTCAGGCAGGGCGGGCGGGTTGCCGGCAGGCTGGGTTTGCGTTATCTCGGTTGATCCGTTGGTTTCCGCAAATGTTACAGACGCACTGAAAATCGTTACAAGCACAAGGAACAGTGCAAGCCATTTCTTCATAAACCAAAACACCTCCATCGAATTTCCGTAAACAGAATAACAGGGCTTTCTGTGCTTGGTGTGATTCCGGCGTGACCGTTGGTTTGATTTCAGATGATGTTTCTAAGGCAAAGAAAGCTTGTCCGCGTGAACGGATAACCCAAACGCGTCAAGGGGATGGATAGCAGCGGCATTGGATAAATGTTGCGGAAAAAACGCGAAACGGATTCAATTTGAAAGATTTTTGAGGAATAACGCCGCTTGTTTCAACCGACGAACCGGGGCGATAGCTTGAAACCCTTTTGCGGAAAGGATTTTGAGGCTGCAACCAGATTTTTCAGGCGATTGTTGGGTTTTACGCTTTTTTTACGGCGCGCCTGATATACTCAACCTGTAAAAAGGATCAAACATCCTCACAACCCGCTTTGGCAAAGAAAGGACGGTATTTATGACGGATAACGAAAAAATGAATCAGAACGCGCAGTTGAACGACGCGCAGCTCGAAGGCGTTGATGGTGGCAGCGGCCAGCGCTATGCTTACTACACCGTGGTGCACGGCGATAACCTGACCCGGATCGCCCATTACTTCAAAACGTCGATTCAGGCGATCGTGGACCTGAACCCGATCATCACCGACCGCAACTTTATCCGCACCGGTTGGGTGCTCAAGGTGCCGGACAACCGCTGACATGCAAGGGCAACCGATGTCGGCACTGGCCGGCAGGGATCAGCCGCAAACGCCGTATGGAAATCCATACGGCGTTTTTGCATGTTAAAACCGTTCCGCAAAGTTTTGAGCGCTCGCCTCGTTGCCCTGCGGGCAGCTTGCCCGCCGGTTGGCGTGATTCTGCGGCATGGGGCCAGAGGCGCTGTCCCAAACCTCGGTAGCGGTTTTACCCCAATACCCCGACAAGGCATTTGCCCCTGAGCCGGTTTTGCCGCTGCGGAGTTTGTTCGGGTCAGGGGTTGTTTGCTGCCCGCGCCTGTTCGTCCCTGATTTTTTTAAGCCATACCATCAGCACCGCGATATCGGCCGGATTCACCCCGGGGATTCTGCCCGCCTGACTGAGGCTCATTGGTCGGTTCCGTTCCAGCTTTTGCCGGGCTTCGATGCGCAGGCCGGAAATCTCGGCGTAATCAAGTGTATCCGGGATCAGCCAATGCTCCATTTCCTGCGCGCGGTGAATCTGCTGGCGTTCCTTTTCCAGATAACCCGCATATTTTACCGTCAGCTCCGCCTGCGCCTGCGCGTCGGCGGGCGCTTCGGAAAGCTGGGGCGCGAGGGCCGCAAGCGCGTCCAAACCAATGTTGGGGCGGCGCAACAGCTCGGTTGCGGTATAGCTTAGCTCGTTCGGGGTTTCGCCACGGTCGGCAAGCCATTGGTTTCGCTCCTGCGTTGCCTTGAACCGCAGGCTATTCAGCTGTTCGAGCAGCGTATCGGTCGCGGCCCGCTTTTGTTCCATCAGGCGCATGCGCTGCCGGGACGCCAGCCCGCGGCTGTAACCCAGCTCGGTCAGGCGCAAATCCGCGTTATCCTGCCGCAACAGCAGCCGATACTCGGCGCGGCCGGTCATCATACGGTACGGCTCGTCCACGCCCTTCACGGTTAAATCGTCCACCATTACGCCGATGTAGGCCATGGAGCGGGTCAGAATCAGCGGCTCCTTTTGCTGAAGCTGGCACGCCGCGTTGATGCCTGCCAGCAAACCCTGCGCGGCGGCTTCTTCATAGCCGCTGGTGCCGTTTACCTGTCCTGCGAAGTAAAGCCCGCCGATTCGGCGGCTTTCCAGCGTGAGTTTTAGTTCCGTCGGGTCAATGCAATCATATTCGATCGCGTAGGCAAGGCGGGTGAGCACCGCGCGCTTCAGCCCCGGGAGGGTGCGGTACATCGGCCATTGCACCCGTTCGGGTAGGCTTGTGCTCATGCCCTGCACATACCACTCCGGCGAGGCAAGCCCTTCCGGCTCCAGAAAAATCTGGTGGCGATCCTTATCCGGAAACCGGCGTATTTTATCCTCAATGCTGGGGCAGTACCGCGCGCCGGTGCCCTTGATTTCCCCGCGCACCATGGGGGACAGGTGCAGGTTTTCGCGGATGATGCGGTGCGTTTCCTCATTGGTGTAGGTCAGGTAGCACCGGCGGCGGTTGACCAGCGGAAAGGCGACCCCGCTTTCCGGAACTTCCGCCGCCGTCAGAAAAGAAAACGGGGTAATGGGGTCGTCGCCGTCCTGCGGCTCCATCTGGTCAAAATCGATGGAGCGCACGTCGATGCGCGCCGGCGTGCCTGTTTTAAAGCGGCGCAGCACAAAACCCAGGTTTGTGAGCGACTGGCTGAGGCCCTCGGCGCGCAGAAGGCCCTGTGGGCCGCTTTCCTTGGTATATTCCCCAATGATAATCCGGCTTTTTAAGTACACGCCGCCGCACACCACGCAGGCGCTGCAGGGCAGCACATCCCCCGTCATGATCTTTACGCCGGTAACCCGGCCGTTTGCGGTCAGGATGTCCATGGCTTCGCCCTGCCGCACCGTCAGGTGTTCGGCAGAAAACAGGGTGTTGAGCATTTCCTCGTGGTAGCGGCGCTTGTCGGCCTGCGCGCGCAGACTGTGCACGGCTGGCCCTTTCCCGATGTTGAGCATGCGGCTTTGTAAAAAAGTGCGGTCGATGGCTAAACCCATTTGCCCACCCAGCGCGTCCAGCTCGCGCACCAGATGCCCTTTTCCGGTGCCCCCGACAGCAGGGTTGCAGGGCATAAGGGCGACACTGTTAATATCCAGCGTGAGCAGGAGCGTTTCCAGCCCCATGCGCGCGCAGGCAAGCGCGGCCTCGCACCCTGCGTGCCCGGCCCCGATGACGATTACATCCATGGAGAAACCTTCCTTTGAGCAGCGATTGCCGACGGATATCGGCTGATGAATATTGTACGCCATAACGGGGGCGCGCGCAAGGCGGTTGCGGTTTTAACCGCCGCCTTCCCGGCCGCTTGACTTACGGCGCGGGCGGCTGATTACCCGGGTTGAAAAGTGTTTACAAAGCTGTGCCGAAACGGCTATAATAACCTTAGCGACAGCCGACTGCGGGAAAAACTGAATGACCCGCCTCCACCGGCACGCGGGGAGCCGCGAGGCCGAAACGCACCGCGAAAGCGTTCCGCATCAGCCGCGCGTGTTGGGAAGGCTGTGCCGCACCGTAAAAAACACCATGCCTGTCATGGAAAGGAGCCTGCTGATGAGCTATCGGGATCAATACGAGGCCTGGCTTAATCAATTTGCCTCGGATACGGAAACGGTCACGGAACTCAGGGCGATTGCCGGGGACGAAAAGGAAAAGGAAGATCGCTTCTACCGCAGCCTAAGCTTTGGCACCGCCGGAATGCGCGGCGTGCTGGGCGCAGGGACCAACCGGATGAACGGTTACACCGTCGGCCGCGCAACGCAGGGGCTTGCCAACTATTTGAACGCGCATGGAAACCAACCTACTGTGGTCATCGCGTATGACAGCCGCCGCAAAAGCGCGGAGTTTGCCATGGAAACCGCTCTGGTGCTGGCTGCCAACGGCGTGCATGCCAAGCTGTTTGACGCCCTGCGCCCGGTGCCCATCCTGTCCTTCGCGGTGCGCCACCTGAAAGCCGACGCGGGCGTGGTGATTACCGCCAGCCACAACCCGCCGCAGTACAACGGTTACAAGGTGTATGGGCCGGACGGCGCGCAGATTGGCCCGGAAACAGCCGACGAGGTTACCGCCGCCATTGAGGCGCTGGATTACACCGCCGCCAAAAAGATCGACGCGGATACCGCCCGTGCGCAGGGTCTGCTGACCCTGATTGGCAACGCCGACGTGGACGACGAATACATTCGCCGGGTTAAAACCCTTTCCATCAACCCGGAAATTGTGCGCGACGAGGGCAAAACCCTGAAAATTGTCTACACGCCCCTCCACGGCAGCGGCAATGTGCCCGTGCGGAGGATTTTAAAGGAGATCGGCATCACCAACGTAAGCGTTGTGAAGGCGCAGGAAATGCCGGACCCCAACTTCAGCACCATCAAGGTGCCCAACCCGGAGGACCCCAACGCGTTTACCCTGGCCATTCAGCTGGCTAACGAGGTGGGCGCGGAGGTATGCTTTGCCACCGACCCGGATTGCGATCGGTTGGGTGTGGCCGTGCGCGAACACAGCGGGCAGTTCCGCCTGCTGACCGGTAACCAGATCGGCTGCCTGATGATGTATTACATCCTTTCCACCAAAAAAGCGAACGGCTCCCTTCCGGCCAACGGCGCGGTGGTCAAATCCATCGTGTCCACCCAGCTGGCCAAGCCCATCTGCGATGCGCACGGCGTAGCGCTGTTTGACACGCTGACCGGTTTTAAGTTTATCGGCGAAATGATTCAGCAGTTTGAGGATACCGGCAGCCATACGTTCCTGTTTGGTTTTGAGGAAAGCTATGGCTTCCTTTCCAGCACCTTTGTGCGCGACAAGGACGGCGTGAACGCCAGCCTGCTGATTGCCGAAGCCGCCGCCTACTACAAGGCGCAGGGCAAAACTTTGGCCGATGTGATGAACGAGATTTACCAAACCTACGGCTACTATCTGGAGCATGTGGAAAGCACCACCATGCCCGGCGTGGACGGCCTGAAGCTGATGGCCGAAGCCATGGCTCGCATCCGGAAGAATCCGCCCCGTGCCATTGGCGGCGTAAAGGTTGCGCAGGTGTTGGACATTCTTGCCGGCACGCGCACCGAGGTTGCCACCGGCAAGGTGGAAAAGCTGAGTTACCCCGAAAGCGACGTGCTCTATTTTGCCATGGAGGGCGGGCACTTTGTGTGCGTGCGCCCCAGCGGAACCGAGCCGAAAATTAAGCTGTATGTGAATGTGAACCACAGGGAACGCGCGGAGGCCGAAAAGCTGCTGACCCACCTGACGCAGGAGGCGACGAAGCTTTTGAATGCCTGAGAGCATGGCGAAATAGGTGCGGAGGCGGCCCGGGAACGGGCCGCCTCCGTTTTAGGCTGCTGAAAAACCCTCGCCGCAGCGAATATGGGTCAAGGGCAAAGCCCCTGTGGGCGCATCGGCGTTGCTCCCTGCCCGCCGGAGGCCTGATGGGGTAACGCATTCAACGTAAGCGCCACGAGTGCCGAAGGCACAATGTGGCGCGGCTTATGAACTCAATTCGGTTTATCAGAGGTTTGAAACGGAGGCGGCCCGCAAACGAGCCGCCTCCGCCAGACTGTCAAAGAAACTGTTCTGTACAGCTGCAACGTAGCTCGCCGCCTGCGGCGGCATCGCTGAGATGCTTACGGCTACGCCGATTGGAACGTTGGGGCACCGCCCCAAACCCCGCTAAAGGACCTTCGGCCCTTTAGAATCCCACCTTTTTTAATAAGCTGACGGAGGCGACCCGCAAACGGGCCGCCTCCGCGATGATTGTTTTTTGGGCAGGGATGCTTTGGCGCCTCGCCTGATCCCGTAAAATCCCCCGCGTGCCAGTTACCCTTTCAGGTACGCCAGCAACAGCTTTTGCGCGTTTTCCAGGTCATTCAGATCCACGATTTCGCAGCTGGAATGCACGTTGCGGCTGGGGATGCTGAGGGTGCACACCGGCATGCCGCCGCGCGTGAGCTGCATGGCGCCCGCGTCCGTGCCGCCAAAGGGCAGCACTTCCCGCTGGCAGGGGATCTTCGCGCGCTTGGCGGCGGCCAGCAAAGCCTGCACCAGCTCCGGGTTGCTGATGCTGAGCATATCCATGATTTTGACGGCGGGGCCTTCGCCCAGGTTGATGGCGAGCTTTCGGTCCTCCGGCTGATCGCCGCAGAGCGTCACGTCCAGCGCGATGCCGACGTCCGGCTCCACGCTGTACGCGGCGGTTTTGCCGCCCCGGCAGCCCACTTCCTCCTGCGTGCTGAAAACGGCGATCACGGTATCCTTGCAGGGCGGCAGGGCCTGCATCAGGCTCACCAGCAGCGCGCAGGCGCAACGGTCGTCCATCGCGGGCGCGGCCAGCCGCCGCTCGCCAAGGGTGAAGCACTCCTCGGCGTAAATGGCGACGTCCCCCAGCTGCACCTTGCGCAGGGCTTCGTCCGCGCTGTTTGCGCCAATATCGATGTAATAGGTGCGCATGGAGCTGGTTTCCCCCGGCTTGAGGGGCTGCTCCACCAAAACGCCGTGCACGCCGTTTTGGAAACGCACGTGGCGCATGCGGCTGTTGGCGATGAAAATGCCGCCGACATTACTCACGCGCAGGTACCCTTCCTTTTCCGCATGGGTTACAATCAGGCCAATCTGATCCATGTGCGCGGAAAACATGATGCGCCGGCCATCCTTGGCGGTGCCCTTTTTTTCGCAGATAAGGTTGCCCAGCGCATCGCGGCGGATGCTGTCCACCTTTCCTTTCAGTAAGCTTTCAATCAGGTCGGCGACTTCGCCTTCGCGGCCGGAGGGGCCGTAGGCGGCGGTTAACTTTCTGATGAGTTCCTCCACGAAGAATCATCCTTTCTATGGCTGTGTTTCCGAATGAATGTTACAGGCTTTGCAGGTAGGCGCGGGTCAGCGCTTCCTGAGAATCGATATCGCGCACAGAGCAGACGCACGCGGGGCTGTGTATGTTGCGGCAGGGCACTGAGAGAGCCAGCGTGCGGCTTCCCGCGCCGGAACGCTGAATGGAACCCGCGTCGTTGCCGCCGGAAACAAACTGCTTGATCTGGTGGGGAATGCCCTGAGCCTCGCCGGTGGCGAGCAGGGCGCGGTACAGTTCCGCGTCGCCGATGGAGGCGTTGTCCATAAAGGAAACGCATACGCCTTGGCCCACGCGGCACACCTGCAACGCCTCCGGGGTTTCCCCAAGGTCGTTGGCGGAGGTACATTCCAAAATCAGCGCAATATCAGGCTGCACGCTGTAACCGGCGCTCACCGCGCCCCGGCAGCCGGCTTCCTCCTGGCTGGTGAAGGCGAAAACCAGATCGCCGTCATAGGGCGCGTCCAGCAGGCGTAACAGATTATACACGCCCACGCGGTCGTCAAACGCCTTGGCAAGCACGCAGCCGTCGCCAAAGGGGGTATAGGGCGTATCAAACGTGACCAGCGTGCCGGCCGGCGCTAAACGTTCGGCCTCGGCCTTGTCCTTGGCGCCGATGTCAATGTAAAGCTGTTCAATGGGCAGCACGGTTTTACGGTCCTCCGCGGTTTGCAGATGGATGGCGAGCGCGCCGATAACCCCGGGGAGCGAGGGCTTGCCCTCTGCCTCGTAACCCACGCGCACCCGCTTGGAAACCAGCACCCGCGCGTCAACCCCGCCAATGGCGCGGAAGCGGAGCAACCCTTCCTCGGTAGCGGAAATCACCATCAGGCCCACTTCGTCCATATGGGCGGCGAGCATCACGGTGGGCTTGGCGCTGTTCGCGCCCTTGCGCCGCGCGATCACGCTGCCAAGGCCGTCCAGCGTTACGGCGCTTTGCCCAAAGGCTTTTACGCAGGCGTCCAGCGCCATGCGGCGGATTTTTTCTTCCCGTCCGCTCAAGCCCTGCGCCTCACAAAGGGTTTTCAAATCCATAGCGAATCGTCCCACCCTTCATCAATTCCGGCGGCGAACTGGGCGCAAAGCCGCCCGCACTCGCGGATTACGTTGGTGTCCAAAAGCTCAACGGTGGTGTGCATATACTTGAGCGGCAAATCAATCAGCACGCAGGGGATGCCTTCGCGCGCGATCTGCACATTGTCGGTATCGGTGCCGGTGGAGCGTTCGGCCGGCTCGGTATTCAGCTTGATGCCGTTGAGGCTTGCGGTTTCCTGCAAACGTTCCAGCAGGCGGTATTGAATGAAGGGGCCGTAGGTGGCGGCGGGCGCGTCCAGCGGCACGGTGGTGTCCGGGCGGCTGGCTGGAATGGGCGCGTGGCTAACATCCATCACAATGGCCAAATCCGGGTTTACGGTGTGGGCCGCGACCTTCGCGCCCCGGGAGCCAACCTCCTCCTGCGTGGTGCAGGCAAAGACAATCTCCGCAGCGTGGCTCAGGTGTTGCAGCCGTTCGGCGGCTTCCAGCATCACGCCGACGCAGGCGCGGTCGTCCATGGTTTTTCCGGCGGCGAGGCCGTTCAGCAGCCCGATGGCCGGGCCGTTCAGGGTAACCAGATCGCCGATGTGCACCAGCTTACGCACCCGTTCAACCGGCAAGCCAAGGTCGATGTACAGATCGTCCCGCCTGTAGTTTTGCTTGCGTTCTTCATCGGTCAGCAGATGAGGGGCCTTGGCGCCGATCACGCCCGTCAGGTTCTGGGGCTTGCCGCTGTCCGGGCGACAATGCACGGTGACGGTCGCGGCTGGGAGGATGCGCGGATCCACCCCGCCAACATTGCCCATGCGAAGCGAACCGTCCTTGAGGATGTCGGTGACCATGAGGGCAATTTCGTCCATATGGGCGCACATCAGAATTTTGGGGGCGCGACCGCCCCGCGCGGGTTTGACGGTTGGGTTCAGGGTTGCCAGCACGTTAAACAGCGGATCGATCACCACGCTGTCGCACAGGGGTTCAAAGCGGGTTTTCAGCCATTGGGCTGTTTCGTACTCGTGCCCGCTGGGGCCGAACTGCGTGCTTGCCCCTTGCAGATAGGTAAGGATATCCATGCAGGTACCGCCTTTCTTTAACGGTAGGGGTTGCCGGGGGCGGCGCGCCGAGGCAGCGCGGTTGCGATGGGCGCGCTTTGCGGGGCATGCGGATTTCACTGTGGCGCGTAGGCCGCGCGGGCGACAACAGTTTTATTATACTCGCCAACCCGCGCGCGCGCAACGGAACCGGGCGCTTGCCGCGTAAAAGTACAATTCGGTCTTTTCCCCGGCGGAGGGGATGCGTCGCCGCCTACTCAGTGTTGGATGATATAGGAGCGTTTGATGGCGCGGGCGGGAATCGCCTTGCGGCCTGTTGCTCCTGATGGTCAATGGGGGCAGAGGCGCATACCGGAGCGGGCGGCGAAGGCGCGGGCGGGTTTTGGGCGCTGGGTATCGGCTCCGTATGCCGCAGGCTTGCCCCCTGTGGCCCGCGCCTGCCGGGAAGACGCTTACCGCGCGCGTCTCATGATCATCTGGATGGGAAGCTGTTAACGCATGTGTTTCCGGATCATTTGACAACCTGCCGCGCGACCGCTACAATAGGGTTTGGCAGCGTTGCGCAAGGCGTTTCACCGCATTGACGGCGCGGCCCGCGCAGGCCGGTCAGACGCTGGCCCAAGGAATCAGCAAATGCCTTTGCCGCCGCCAAAGCGCGCGGCAGAGAGAACAGGATTTGGATATGGAGATCAAACGCCGTTTAGCCGTGCTTGGCAGTACTGGCAGCATCGGCACACAGGCGCTGGACGTGGCCGCGCGCCATGCGGAGCGCTTTGAGGTGGTCGCGTTAACCGCGCACGGAAACCGGGAAAAGCTTTTTGAGCAGGTGCGGGCGTTTCGGCCCGCGTTTGCGGCGCTCACGGACGGGCGGTTTACCATGGCGGATGTGCCGGAGGATTTGCGCTTTTGCCGCTGGTCGTTCGGCCGGGCCGCGCTTTTGGAGGCGGCCGCGCTTTCCGAGGCGCAGGATGTGCTTGTGGCCGTGGTGGGTATGGCGGGGCTGGAAAGCGTGCTGGCCGCGCTGGCGCAAAAAAAGCGGGTGCTGCTTGCCAACAAAGAAGCGCTGGTCGCGGGCGGCCAGTTGGTGACGGACGCGGCGGCGCGGGCGGGCGAACACACCCTGCTGCCGGTGGACAGCGAGCACAGCGCCGTTTTTCAGTGCTTGCAGGGCGCAGGCTCAAACCCCATGGAAACCCTCTACCTCACCTGCTCGGGCGGGCCTTTCCGCACTTTGGGCAAGGCGGAAATTGACCGCGCCACCCGGGAGCAGGCGCTCCGGCACCCAACGTGGACCATGGGGCAAAAGATCACCGTGGACTGCGCAACGCTGTTTAACAAAGCGCTGGAAGTGATCGAGGCGCGTTATCTGTTTCACGTGGAACCATCGCAGATTCAGGTGCTGATTCACCCGCAAAGCGTGGTGCACAGCGCGGTCGGTTTTGCGGACGGGGCCGTGCTGGCGCAGCTCGGCACGCCGGACATGCGCCTGCCCATCCTGTACGCGATGGCCTACCCGGACCGCTTGCCGACGGGCGGCCCGAAGCTGGACTTTTTTACCCTGAAGGAGCTTACGTTTGAACGCCCCGATCCGGTGCGTTTTCCCTCGCTGCGGCTGGCGTATGAATGCCTCGCGGCGGGCGGCGCGGCCTGCTGCATGCTCAACGCGGCCAATGAGGAAGCGGTTGGCGCGTTCTTACGGGATCACGGCCCGTCGCCCGTGACGGTGGGCCGGATCTACGCCGTGGTGGAGGAAACGCTGCAACGGGTGGGCAACCTCCCCGCCGGCACGCTTGGGCAGGTGCTGGAGGCAGACCGCCGCGCAAGGGAAGTTGCCCGCGCGCTGCTGACCTGAGTTTTTGAAGTGACAACGGGCGCATGGCGGTGGGACGGCCCGTGCGCGCGCCCCGGAAGCCGAGTTTTCAAAACCGACGCGGCGTATTTTGCCGCATGGAGGGATTGCGGATGACCATCCTGTATGTTTTGCTGGCGATTGTGCTCTTGGGCGTGCTGATTACGGTGCATGAGTTTGGCCATTTTGTGGCCGCGCGCCTGACCGGCATCGCCGTGAAGGAGTATTCCATCGGCTTTGGCCCCAAGCTTGTGCAGTGGAAAAGCAAAAAGCATGAAACGCTGTTTACCGTGCGCCCCTTTCCGCTGGGCGGCTACTGCATGTTTTACGGCGATGAAACCGATCAGGGCAACGCGGACGATCCCCGCGCGTTTGACAAGGCGGCTGTTTGGAAGCGGATGCTCACGGTGTTTTGCGGCCCGCTGATGAACTTTGTGCTTGCCTTCGCGGTCGCGCTGTGCCTGATGGCCGGATACGGCTACACCGTGGCGCAACCCTTTGTGGATAACGTGGAGGTAAACATGCCGGCGGCGGAGGCGGGTTTGCAGCCCGGCGACGTGCTGACCGCCGTGAACGGTCAATCGATCGGCATTGGCGACGCGAACGGGCTGACCGAGGCCATCTCGGCCGCGCCCGCCGGGCAAAGCGTGACGCTTACGGTAACGCGCGACGGTCAAAGCCTGAACCTGACTGTTACCCCGGTGTATGATGAATCCGCCCAGCGCAACCGGATCGGCATTGGCATTCAGGCATACGCGCGCTTGCAGGCGGGCGAGGTGATCCCGGCCGCGTGGAACAGCTGTGTGTATGCGTCCACCGTGATTCTGGATTCGCTCGGTAAGCTTGTGACCACCGGCGAGGGCGCGAACGACGCCGCCGGCCCCGTGGGCGTGGTGCAGATGGTGGCGCAGCAAACGCAACAGGGCGGGTTTGAGATATTCCTGAACCTCGCGGTGATTATCAGCATCAACCTTGGCTTAGTGAACCTGCTGCCCATCCCCGGGCTGGACGGCAGTCGGCTGGTGTTTATGCTGCTGGAAGCGATCCGCCGCAAGCCGATCAACCGCAAAATTGAAAACACGGTTCATCTGGTTGGGTATGCCTTGCTGCTGGGGTTGATGATCTTTTTCACCTTCCGGGACGTGGGGCGCATCATCACCGGTTAACGCGTGGTATCAAATCGCGTTGAACCGCGCGCGCGGCGGACGGAGAGCGGAAGGCTGGGGCCAGCCCGCCCCGAGCTGAACGGCCAGCCCGCGCCGCTGTGTTGCGCCCGGCCCGCCGGGCAACGGCGCGCCGACGGGCGCATGTTGCACAAAACGGTCAGGATGGCAGTTGCGGGCCGTGGCCGGCGCATGGTATAATCATGCTACGAAACTGAATGAACCGTTATTGACGGTGGCGTTTACGCGAGGAGGAAAGGGTTGATGAGGGTCACCCTGAAAGAATACTTCAAGCAGAACTTCAACGTGCCAAACACGTTAACGCTCATACGCATGCTGATGATCCCTTTGTACCTGATCCTGTTTTCCAACGGGATGAAATATCCGGCGCTGATCATCTTCTTAGCCGCTTCGCTTACCGATTTGCTGGATGGGCTGATTGCCCGGATGTACCACCAGATCACCAATCTTGGCAAGCTGCTGGATCCTCTGGCCGATAAGCTGATGATCCTGACCGTGATGTTTTCCATGGCGATTGGCAACGCCGCCATCCCGCCGGTGGTTCCGTGGGCGGCGGTGTGCATTTTGCTGGGCAAGGAGTTTTTGTTGATGCTGGGCGGGCTGCTGATGCTCAGGCGCAACATTGTGGTGTATTCCTACTTTATTGGAAAAGCGGCGCACTGCCTGTTTATCGCCGGGCTTACGGCCACGTTCTTCCATGATTGGCTGGCGGCTCGGTTTAGCGGCTGGCCCATGACGCCCGACCTGATCCTGCTGTGGACGGCGGTCGTGTGCACGCTGTGCGCATTGGGGTTTTATGTGGCGGATTCCATCCGCAAGCTCAACCGTTCGGGGGCGAACCCCTGAACCGGCGCCGGGCCGGCCGGGGCTCCGGCATGCCTCAACCGTTTCCGTTTAACGCCCGCCTGCCGGTTGGTTCAGGCGGGCGTTTGCTATGGCTCGCCGTCGGGTTTTTCGGCGTGGCTTGCTCAGCTTGCGCCGGTTGCGCCGGTTGCGCCGGTTGCGCCTTGGGCGCTCGGCGTTGATCCAAGGGGATGGGTTAAACCGCGTGGCGGTATGAAAGCCCGTGGAGCGGGGGGCACGCCGCAAAGTGGCCGCGCTTGGGTGCGGGAGGCTCAACTTGCGCAGCCCAAAGCCGTAAACCGGCCCGGGGGTTATCAGGCGCGGGGTAGCGCGCATAACCGCGTTTGGGCGCGGGAAGCGCAAACCGCGCAGTCCACAGCTGTAACCGGCCCGGGGGTTATCAGGCGCGGGGTAGCGCGCATAGCCGCGCTTGGGTGCGGGAAGCGCAAACTGTTTATTTCATGGCCGCAAACCCGCTTGGCGGTTCACTTGCGAGAAAGCCTAATTGGCAGGAGGGAAAGGCGTATGAATCCATACCGGTTGACGCGTTGGTTGGCGGCGCTTCTCTGCCTGTTATGGTTTGCGGGGTGCGCGCCGGGGGCGCGGGCCGCGAGCGCATTGCCCGCCGCTGCGGCTGCGCCCGCCGCGACGGTTATGCCGGCCGGTACCCCCGCGCCTGCCTCGTTTGCCCATGCCTACGGCGTGTTTTTAAGCTGCGACGCGTCGCAGGCGGAACGCTTCGCCCCCTACCAAACTGTGGTGATCGACGCGGCCTATTTTACCGCGAAGGATATTGCTGCCCTGCACCGCGCGGGGCATACGGTGTTCACCTACCTGAATGTAGGCTCGCTGGAAAGCTTTCGCCCGTATTACGACCGGTTTGTGAACGACACGCTCGCCCCCTACGAGCACTGGGAGGAGGAGCGGTGGATGGATGTGTCCAGCGTGGCATGGCAGACCTTCCTGACGGACACGCTGGCCAAAACGGATCTGGAACTCGGAGTGGACGGCTTTTTCATTGACAATTGCGACGTGTATGCCCTGTACCCCACGGAGGCTGTTTTTAACGGCCTGTCGGCGGTGCTCCGCGCTCTTGTGGACACCGGAAAAGCCGTGATTATCAACGGCGGCGACGTGTATGTGGATGAATATGCCCGCCGGTACGGCGGCATTGCGGATATCATGACGGGGGTGAATCAGGAAACGGTTTTCAGCGCGATCCACTTTGACAAAGGCACGTTTTCCCGCGCCGGCAAGGAGGATCACGCGTATTTTACCGCCTATGTGGAGCGGGTCGCCGCGTTGGGCGGGAAGGTATACCTGCTGGAATACACCAAAAATGCGAAGCTGATTGCTGAAATCCAGGCGTACTGCCGGCAGAAGGGGTTTGACTGCTACGTTTCCGATTCGGTTGAGCTGGATTAGGGGCACGCCGGGCCTCAGGGCGGCCTGAACCGACGGCGTGGGGCTTTGCCCGCGTGACGTTTCGCTTGCGCAACCTCCCGGGGCGTGGTATCATCCTTGCATATGCGCAGCGGGAAAGGGGTGTTGGCCGGCATGGAAAGGCAAAGCTTATCGGACGCGGGGCGCGGGCACGCGCTGGCGTTTGGCACCATTCTGGTGTGGGGCGCCACGTTTATCGCGTCCACAGTGGCGCTTCGCACGCTTTCCCCGCTCGAGCTGCTCAGCCTGCGCATGGCGATTGCCATTTTGGTGCTGCTGGCGGTAAACCCGCGCCCGCTGAAACTGGTGGATCGCAGGCACGAATGGTATCTGCTGGGCGCGGGGCTGTCCGGGGTTACGCTGTATTTTCTGTTCGAAAATCTGGCGCTCACGTACACCTATTCCTCCAACTGCAGCGTCATTATTTCCACCGCGCCTTTTTTTGTGGCGATCGCCAGCCGGCTGTTTTTAAATGAAGCCAAGCTGAGCCGCTCGTTTTTCTGGGGGTTTGCGGTAGCCATGGCGGGCGTGTGTCTGGTATCCTTCGCCGGGCAAAGCCTGAAGCTGAACCCGCTGGGCGATGGGCTTTGCATTTTGGCGGCGGTTTCGTGGGCATTCTACTCGGTGTTTATTCGCAAACTGGAAGGGTACGGGTACAATACCCTGCTGGTGACGCGGCGCATTTTTCTTTACGGGCTTTTGTTTATTGTGCCGCTCGCGCCGCTGATGGGTTACCATATCGAGCTTGCCGATGTGCTCAACCCCAATACGCTGATAAGCGTGCTGTTTCTGGCGCTGATCGCCAGCGCGCTTTGCTTTGTGACATGGAACACGGCGGTGCGGCTGATCGGGCCGATTCGGACCAGCGCGTACATCTATCTGACGCCTGCGGTGACCATCTTTTTTGCTAAGCTCATCCTGAACGATCCCATCCACCCGCTGGCGATCGTGGGCGCGGCGCTGACGCTGATCGGGCTGATGATTAGCCAGCGGCGGCGCTGACCGCCCGGCGCGCGTAATTTTACAGGTGTGGAAAGCCCCGCCCCGCCGTGGGTGGTGGCAAAGCAGCATAGTTGTGGTATAATAAGCCGACGGTTGCGCGCGTATTTTGCAGGGCCGTATCGCGCCTTGTGCCGCGGCCCCGCGCTGCCGGACAGGCTGCGCAGAGGAGGAAACCCGATGTTTGGAAAGTTCATGAATAATTATTTCTACGGTAAAAGCGGCAAAGGCGATTACACCAAGGAGGATTTGCCAAGCACCCGAATGCAGCTGTTCCGGGAAATGCTGCGCGCGCGTTTCAGCGGTCTGGTGCGGCTGAACCTGATTTACATGCTGGTTTGGATACCCACCATGGCGGTGATCGCGTACCATGTGATGGTGTTTTATTCCGTGATGTCCGGGCTGGTGGATTTGCAGGCCCAAGTGGATGCGGGCACGTTGACCGCCGCGGCGTTTGCCACCCAGCAGGCGCTCTTTTCGGACGCGGTGAAGGCGATTATCCTGCGCTGCCTTCTGTACCTGATCCCCTGCCTTGCGATTACCGGGCCGTTTACCGCCGGGCTGAGCCTGATTACCCGCAACTGGGCGCGCGACGAGCATGCCTTTATCTGGAGTGATTTTAAGGACGCTGTGCGGGACAACTGGAAACAGGCGTTGGCCACCAGCGCCATCACGGGTCTGATCCCGATGGTGGTGTATGTGTGCTGGATGTTTTACGGCGAGTTCGCCTCCACCAATGCGCTGTTCCTGATTCCGCAGGTGCTGACGTTGACGCTGGGCGCGCTGTGGATGATGAGCCTGCTGTATACCTATCCGTTGATCGTTACCTACCAGCTGAAATACCGCGATGTGTTGCGCAACAGCATCCTGTTGACCATTGGCCGCCTGCCGGGCACGCTTGGGTTCAAGCTGCTGTCGGTGTTGCCGGTGGTGATCGCCGCCGTGGTCAGCGTGCTTACGCCGTACCTGCAATGGGCGGTGCTGATTTGCCTGCTCTACTACGCCGCGCTCGGTTTCGCGCTCAGCCGTTTTGTGGGCGCAAGCTTTACCAACGCCGTGTTTGACAAGTACATTAACGTGAAGATCGAAGGCGCGCAGGTGAACCGCGGCCTGTACGTGGAGGAGGACGACGACGAGGACGGGGAGGACGCCGACGGCTCCAACCCCCCGACCGAACCGTAACGGCGCGGCAACCCCGCTAAAGCGCTTTACCCGACCGAACCGTAACTTTGCGGGAATCCCAGCCGCGAAGATTAACCCGACCGAACCGTAACGGCGCGGCAACCTCTGTTGCGGAGGCTGGCCCGGCCACCCGCGCGCCCTGAGCGGCGGCGCGAACCCCCGGCTTTCCCACACGCCTTCCAGGGTGTTTCCGCGCGCCTGCCGGCCCTTTGCGGCTTACGTCGGCGCGCTGAAAAGCCCTGCGGCGGGTGGGTTCTTGCGTGCGTGGGCACAGTATGTTGATTTTGAGGTGACGCTTTTGTATACAGCCTTCGCATCCGTCTATGATCGGCTGATGGCCGATGTGGACTATCAGGCGTGGGCGGGTTTTTATCAGACCCTGCTTTCGTTGTATGGCCTGCGCTCCGGAAAACTGTGTGAATGCGCCTGCGGCACCGGCGGGCTGACCCTTCCGCTGGCGGCGATGGGGTATCAGATGACCGGCGTGGATATTTCAGAGGAGATGCTTTTTGAAGCCAGCCAGAAAGCGCGCCGCGAAGGCGCGATGATCCCCTTTGTGCGGCAGGATATGCGCAGCCTTCGGCTGCACCGCCAGATGGACGGGGTGCTTTGCACCTGCGACGGGATCAATTATCTGCCTTCCCCCGAGGATGTGCTGGCGTTCTTCTGCGCGGCGTTTGCGGCCATCCGGCCCGGCGGGGCGCTGATTTTCGACGTGAGCACCCCGTACAAGATGGAGTGCGTGCTTGGCGACAATTTTGTGGGCGATGAAACCGCCGATATCGCCTATCTGTGGAAGAACGCGTTCAACCCTGAAAACACCAGCGTGGAAATGGCCCTTTCCATTTTTACCCGGCAGGAAGGGGAAACCTACCAGCGCATCAGCGAACAGCAAACGCAGTACGGTTACAGCATCGAAACCTTTGAGACGCTTTTAACCCGGGCGGGCTTTGCGGATATCCGCATCTTTGGGGACGGCACGTTCGCCCCGCCCGCGCCCAGCGAGCAGCGCTGGCATATCGCCGCCCGGAAACCCGTGCCGCAGGATGCCGACCCGGCAGAATGACGCGGCGGAGAGGGCGGCCGACCCGCGCGCGCCCTGTTACCCGAACCTAAGCCCAGTGTTAAAGGAGAAATCATGGAAAACCAAGACCGAACGATTCATTTTACCCTGTCGGACGGCGCGGTGCGCGGGCTTTTGATCCAAAGCACGCAAACAACACGCGAGGCGCAACGCCTGCACAGCCTGAGCGCCGTGGCCACAGCCGCGCTCGGCCGCTCGCTTACCGCGACCGCGATGCTCGCGGCCACGCTGAAGGAGCCGGGTTCCTCCGTGACGCTCACCGTGGATGGGGACGGCCCGCTGGGCAAAATTTTATGCGTCGGGGATGGCGAAAGCGTCCGCGGTATGGTGATGAACGGGGCGGTCAGCCTGCCGCTGCGCAACGGCAAGCTGGACGTGGGCCGCGCTGTGGGCCGGAAAGGCCGTCTTGGGGTCGTGAAGGATTTGCGCCTGAAAAACCCCTACATTGGGCAGATTGAATTGCAAACCGGAGAAATCGCGGCCGATCTGGCATGGTATTATGTGCAAAGCGAGCAAAGCCCCTCGCTGGTGAGCCTCGGCGTAATCGCGTCCGATACGGACGTGGGCTCCGCGGGCGGCCTGCTGCTGCAACCCATGCCGGGTTGCCCGGACGCCGTGGTGGACGAGCTGGAGCTTCGTTCCCCCATCTTTGGCGATATCGCTGCGGAATTGCAGCACGAGCCGTTGGAATCGCTGCTGGGGCTATGGTTTAACGGCCTTACCCCTGTTGCGCTGGAAACCCGGCCGCTGGCCTACCGTTGCCACTGTTCCCGTTCCCGTATGGAACAAGCGCTGATTTCGCTGGGCGAAGAGGAACTGAAAACGATGATCGCCGACGATGTGAACGGCGCGGAGCTGGTGTGCCATTTTTGCAACACGAAGTATTCGTTTTCCACGCAGGATCTGTTGCGCTTGCTCAACCGGATTCACTGAAAGCAGGCGGCCCCGAAACCCGCGACAGGCAAGTCCTTGCCAGATCACGGCCTGGCCATCGCATCCGCTTGGCGTAAAATGCCGGCGCCGTTTTACGCCTTGCCGTTTGCGGTTGGGGCGGACAAGGCGATAACCCTTTCCATATTCAGCGTAAGATCACTGTTTTTCAGGGGCGAGGCTGAAACGGCGCGCTGGACTGAAACGTCGATGCCGCGCGCGCTGAGCCGAAATTGCGTTGCCGCGCGAAACCCGTTCTGCCAAGGAGAAAGCAATGAGTGAAAAAATCGGAGAAGTGTTTAAATTGCAGCGCCCCAGCGCTTATTGGGTGGGGCGCGCGGCTCGCCATCACCGGGAAGGCAACCGCCGCCGCGCGGCGGCGCTGCTTCGGCACGCGGTTGCCCTTGCCCCCACGGACAGCGATCTGCGGCTGGAATACGCCCGCACCCTTCAGGAGATGGAATGCTACGAAGCCAGCAACCGCGCGGCGTTTGGCGCGCTTACGCTGGACCCCCGCCGCTATGCCTGCTACGGCCTGATTGGGCGCAACATGCTGGCCTTGGGGTATGAGCAGGAGGCGATGGACGCGTTTTCCCGCTACCTGTGGGCAGTGAAGAAATCCGGCGGGGTTTCGGAATTTGACGAAGAACTGGACCAGCTGGAAGCGTTTGAAGCCGATCCGCTCCATTTGCGGGCCAGGCATGAAACCCAATTGGAAATTGCGAGCCGTCGCCTTGCGAGCGGCGAATTTGCCGGGGTGGAGCGCGCGCTCAGGCGCGCGGGGCCAACCCGTAACGCGGATGACCGGTACGATTCGCTCTGGGCGCTGCTGTACCAGGCCAGGGGCGAGGAAGCGGCGGCCATGAAAAGCGCGACCCGCGCCTGCCGCCGTAACCCCATGAGCGCCCGCGCCCGCTGCACGCTGGCCGGGGCGTACTGCATGGCCGGCAGGCGCGCCAGAGGCGCGTCCGCTTTGCTGGCGGCCGCGCTACGTTGCGAAACCGCGCAGGATGAACAGCTGTTTTGCTATTCCGCCGTAAGCCTTGGGTTTCCCGAGCTTGCGCTTTGCGTGCTTCGGCGTTCGCTCAAGGTAAGCCCGGACCGGCTGCCGGCGGTGTATAACGCCTGCGTGGCCATGCTGAAGCTGGGGCGGATGGACGCCGCGGAGCCGCTGATCCACCAGTGCCGCGATCTGGACCCGACGGATGTGCCCGCCCGCCTCACGGCGCGTATGATGGAGCAATGGCGCGCCCTGGGGCTGGACGGAAAACAGGCGGCCACCGTCGCCAAGGCAGTCCCGTTTTATCCGCTGCTTTCCCCGGCGGCCAGCAATGATTGCCTCGCTCAGCTTGCGCAGGCCCTGAACGAAGGCGTGGAAGCCTTCTGCGAGCGTTTGCAGGCGGACGATAGCCTGTACGGGGTGCTTTTGTACGAGCTGGGCAATCCGGAGCATCAGGTGGAACGGCTGATTCCCATGCTGGCGGCCAACCTGCCGCGCGAATTTGCCGAGCGCCTGCTGCGGGAGGTGCTTGTGCAGCCCACGCAGGGTGACAGCGTGAAGCGGTTTGCCGCGATGTCCCTGATCCGCATTGGGGCAAACCCGCCGTTTGTGGTGTGGCACGCTGGGCGGATTGCCGAGATTGATCCTTCGGTGCACAACCGGCATGGCGTGAGCTTTTCCCGCTTGATGCTGATCCGCCGCATGGCGGATATTCAACGGAAAACCGGTGATTTTCGCCTGATGACGCACGCGCTGCACATCCTGTGCCGCATGGGCGCGCGCAGGCGGCTTGGCGTGGTGCGCGATGCCGACGGCGTTTTCCGGGCCGCGCTGGAGCAACATTACCTCATCACCTATCAACTGCCGGACAATCAACGCCTCAAGGGCCTGCTGCGGTACGCGGCGGACACGCGCCGGCGGGTGCGCGCGGCGTTTCACATGATGTGCAAACTGGTGCCTCTGCCCCCGAACCGCGGTAACTGACTGCCCGTCACGGCGGGCGCATCTGAGAAGGAGGGACCCCCTTATATGGAACTGATCGATTTCGACGCCCATTTCAGCCAGACCCTGAGCGAGTGGATCGAAGCAAACCGCGCCAGGTTTAAAAATGCCGAAGCTATGGAGGACGCCGCGCCGGAGGCGTACCAGACATGGCTGGAAACGCCGGCCGATTGGCTTGGCGGCGTTGCGCCGATCGATTATTTCGCCCGGTTTGACGATGCGAAGATGCTGACGGACTGGCTGCTTGCCTATGCCAACAGCGATACGCCCATTCCCGACCTGCTGCTGGACCGGCTGGAGGAGTTGAACAACGAAGCGCCCATTCTGGCGCTCCTGCGTGACGAAGCCGCGCCCTGCGAGGCGCGCATGCACGCCGTGGACATGCTTAGGCAGCTGGACAGCCGCGCGCCAATGGTGGATTACATCCGCTGGCAGGTGGAGCGCGCACAGGATGAAGATTTGCTGGATAACGCGCTGGAAAGCCTGCGCAGCATGGGCGAGGAGGTGCGCCGCCCGGCAAAGATCGCCTTTGTCGCCGCCGATGACGCCGGCAAGGAGGCGCTTTTGGACGTGCTGGCCGATTTTTTACCCTGCGACGAGGACGCGCTCGCGTTTGCCCTGCGCCAGTTTCAGGCTGTGCCGGAAAAGCGGGCGCTGTACGCCGGCTATCTGGGCAAAATGGAGGACGACCGCGCCCTTGCGCCGCTGATGGACATGGCGGAGGCCGAAGGGCTATCCTACATTGATTTTATCGAAATTCGCAACGCGATCGAGCGGCTGGGCGGCGAAGCCCCTGTCCGGGATTTCGACGATCCGACCTATCACGCCGTGAAACGGCTGCAAAAGCTGTAACAGGCAAGCCGTATCCGGTAAAAAGCGTGTAAATACGGCTTTCGGGAATGGCATGACAATGGCGGCGGCAGGGTTTTGCCCTGCGCGGGTCGAACCTTTTACGCGGCGAACCGGCGTGAAATAGGGCTTTCAGAGAAGCCCTGCTCGCGCGGCCGGAACCATTGCCGCAGAACTGCAACGATCGCCCTGAAAAGGGCAAGGATGCCGCGACCGCGCGCGTTTGCGCGGCCGGCAACGCAACCTGTACTGGGAGGTACTATGATTACATTAGAAGAAGTAAAGAAGAACGAGAGCATCCGCGCGCTGGTGAAGGCCGGCAACCGGTATCTGGAGGCGCTGGGGTATACCGATCACGGCCCGAGGCATTTAAGCTATGTGAGCCGGATTTCCAGCTACATCTTGAAAGCGCTGGGGTACAGCGAGCGTGAAATTGAGCTGGCCGCCATCGCCGGCTGGGTGCACGATGTGGGCAACAGCATCAACCGGCACGATCACGGCCCTAACGGAGCCATCCTGCTGTTTCCCATCCTGAAGGATGTGGGGCTGAGCATTACGGATACGGTGGAAATCATCACCGCCGTAGGCAACCATGAGGAGGAAAGCGGCAGCATTTCCAGCGCTGTGAGCGCCGCGCTGGTGATTGCCGACAAGAGCGACGCGCACAAGAGCCGCGTTCGCAACGGCCGGCCGGACCCGACCGATGTGCACGACCGCGTCAATTTTTCCATACAGCAAAACGAGGTAACGGTTGACCGCAAGGCCAAGCTGATCCGGCAATCGCTGACAATGGACCGTTCCAGCAGCGTGCTGGAATACCTGAGTATTTATATGCCGCGCATTATTATGTGCGAAAAAGCGGCCGCCTTTTTGGGGCAGGAGTTTCAGCTGGTCATCAACGGCCACGCGGTGAATAACCAATCGCCCGAACCGCAGGTGACCGTCGCGCCGTAGGGGACAAGCGGAGGCGCGCAGTTGACGGTGTGCAAACTACGGCAATTACCCAATGGCGCGCAACCGGCAGCTTGCAACAGACGGCGCGTAACCTACTCCGCACAACGGATGGCATGCAACCAAAAGCGCGCAACGGGCGGCGCGTATCGGACGGCGCGTACTTTACGCTCCGCAACGGGCAGCGCGCAACGTACAGCGCGGGCATAGCCGCATGCCGGTGGGGCCTCCGGCCGCTTCCATCCGCGCGCGATCGGTTTATACAAGGAGGCCTCCCGATTTCGCGGGTCGCGGCTGGTTGAGCCGCGCATCGGCCCCCGAAGCCTTTTCTGGAAAGCGAGGAACGTACAGCCATGATCTGTGAACGCTGCGGAAGTTATCTTCCCGACGACGCGATCCTCTGCGATGTGTGCGGCGCGATGCCGCACCGCCGCAGCAACACCGGCGAAACCGGGGTGCGGGCCATCCGGCAGGGCCGCCGCAACGCTTCGCCCGCGCCCCTGCCGGACGAATCCCGCGCGGATATTCCCGAATATGGGGATTATGATATGTCGCCGCTTCCGGTGGAGCAGGAGCGCGGCGTGCGCCGCAAACCGCCCAAGCCCGCCAAACCTACGCTGGACACGTTTGCCAGCCGCCCCAACACCCACCGGGGCGTGCCGGTGCGCGGTAATGTGCGCACGCGGCAGGTGGTTTCCCACCACGGCAAGGCGAAGGTGGTATCGCAGCACCCGATTAACTGGATGCTGATTGGCGTGATCTGCGTGGGGCTGCTGATCGCGGCCGCCGGCGGATACCTGCTGTACCTGAACTCGTCGGATTCCGGCCAGCGCATGACCGCGCGCAAGCGCGTCATGGCTGCCAGTGAGCAGATGCTGGAGCTGGCCGCAAGCACCGACGCCGTTCGGGAAACCGAACGTAACGCCCTGCTGAAGGATTGGAACGACGCTCCGGCGCAGGCCTACTGGCTTGTGGGGCAAGAATACATGGATATGGGCGACATGGAGGACGCGATCATGGCCTTTCGCGTGGCCAACGTGATCGATCCGGAAAACTATGATGGGCTGATGCTGCTGGGGTCCGCGTACGAGCTGAACAATATGGACGATCAGGCTGAGGCGCTTTACAAAACTTTGATTGATACCGTCAGCCCCGCGCGTTCCGAGGCCTATACGGCGCTCATCAACATCTATCTGGACAATAACCGCGATCCCGAAGCCGCCGCGGTGATGCTGGAAGCCTACAACAATACCGATAAGGACAGCTTCCGGCAGCAGCGCAAGGATTTTATCCCCAACTCGCCTCAGGTGGATACGGCGCATACCTCCGGCCGCTATGAGCTGGAGCAGCAAATCACGGTCACCTCGCCGCAGGGGTATGATATTTATTACACCCTGGATGACAGCGCTGTTTTGCCCAAGGATGGCAAGCTGGTGACCAACAACACCGTCACCATCCCCGAGGGCACGTATAACCTGCGCGCTGTGTGTGTGGTGGAGGATCTGGTCAGCGATGAAATGAAAGTCTCCTACACCGTTTATTACCCAACCCCTTCCGCGCCTAAGAGCAACCTTGCCCCCAACACCTACACCAAGCTGAAAACCGTCTCCATCCGCGCTGGCGACAGCACCGACACCAAGGAGCAACGGCGCAAAAAAACCAAGGAACAGCTGGCCATGGAGGATAATCAGACCTTCTATTACACCATCGACGGCTCCCAGCCGGACCCGGCCATCAGCCCCAAGTTTGACGGAACGCCCATCACGCTGCCTTCCGGCAGGGTTACCCTGCGCGCGATTGCCGTCAACGGGTACGGCAAACAGTCCAGCACCATGGAGGTTGGTTACAAGTTTGAGGTGAAACCGTATCCGCTGGAAATGTACGGCGGCGAGGATACGTTCTCCGGCTTTGCGCTGAACGATACGGTTATCGAGGATTTTAAAACGCAGTTTGGCGAGCCGAAATCCACGACCGATACCACTTACCTTACGCTGGATATGCAGGCGCAGCATCTGGAATACGACTGGGGTTACGCCGTGTTTTTACTGGATGGCAACCAGTGGCAGCTGGTGCGCATTGAAATGAACCGGGACATCGCAACCGGCCCGCGCGGCGTTGGCATTGGCAGTTCCGAAGGTGAAATCACCGCCGCGTTTAAGGATTTTGGCATGCCGGTGAATCAGGACGGAAGCCGTAACCTGTATTACGAAGGGCAGAACGTTGGCGTTGTGCTGAACAATGCGGACGGGACCCGCACCGTGCAATATACCTGCACCAACCTTGAAAACAAGCTGTGGGTGCTTCAGTACCAGCTGAGCGGCGGGCGCTGCGTTAAGATCGATCATTTCTACAAACCGTAAGGCGGTTATTTCTGGCGCGTAGCAGTGGCCACTCCTTTTAAACGCGTCCGGCAGGGTCGAGGCGCGCTCGCGGAGGGTGGCAACCCGGATCACGCGGCGGCGCGCTGTCGAAAGCGGAGGATGAAAATGACGGACATCAAGCGGGAAAAGGCGTTACGGGCCATGGGCATTCTGGGGATTGTGAGCCTGATTTCGTATACGGCGGCAGTGCTGTTCGCGCCGCTGGCCTACCCCGGCTATCAGTGGATGCGTCAGGCGGTCAGCGACCTGAGCGCAAACAACGCGCCCTCCCGCACGCTGTGGAACCAGCTGGCGAGCCTGTACAACCTGTGCGGGTCGGCGGCGCTTTTGATGATTTGCGTGTATGTACAGGGCAAATTGACGCGAACATTGCGCACCGGGCTTTACGCCTTCACGCTGATGCAGTGGATCAGCGCGGTCGGCTACGCGATGTTCCCCCTGACCGACAGCGGTTATGCGGGCACCTTTCAGGATGGGATGCACCTGGCGGTGACCGCCGCGGTGGTTATGCTGTCCATTGCTTCGCTGGTAACGCTGATGGCAGGCGGATACCGCAGACGCGCGTATGTTTCGCTGGCGGTGTGGGCCACGGTTGCGCTTGGGTTGATGTGCCTGGGCGCGGTGGGCATGAACCTTGTGCCCAAAGACCTGTTTGGCGTAACGGAACGGTGCAGCGTCTTTGCGGCTACCGGGTTTACGGCTGTGTTAGGGGTTTATCTGCTGCAAGGGTTTCGGGGTTTCCGCGCGAATCCCGCTTTGGATAAGGCACGGGATCAGGGATAATCATAGCGATACCCCCGCGTCGGCGGCGATGGGTCAAGATCGAAGGCCTGATGGGGTGTATCGGCGTTGCCCCATGCCCGCAGGTGGATCAGCGTCGCAAACATTAAGCAAAGAAAGCGCGCCCTATTGTGCCTACGGCACTCGGGGCGCGCTTTTGGGTTTATTTGGAATGAATAGATTGCGCGTTTTGATTTGCAGGCGGGGGATGGGGCGGTTTCTGGGATTTCCGCAATGTGCTGTTGCCGCTCGCCTCATAGCCCTGCGGGCTGTTCGCTCGCTTGTTGGCTTTACGCTGCTGCATTGAGCTTTGGGGTTCCGCCCCAAACCCCGGCAGGAGCTTTGCCCCTGCACTCTGACAAGGGCATCGCCCTTGACCCGGTTCCGCTGCGGCGGGGAGAAAGATGATACGCAAACCTCGGCAATGCGTTTTAACCGCTCGCCTCATAGCCCTGCGGGCTGTTCGCTCGCTTGT